>Ga0078972_1000279_pt1 | contig 212746 bp, 190 predicted proteins | sample YelNatPaOPGAMG01_FD_67568 | JGI IMG/M metagenome (GOLD analysis project Ga0078972, IMG submission 67568) | Hot spring thermophilic microbial communities from Obsidian Pool, Yellowstone National Park, USA - OP-RAMG-01 (SPADES assembly) (version 2) | ecosystem: Environmental > Aquatic > Thermal...
AAGCTTTTCAGACCTATAAGAAAGAGACCGACTGGATTCAGAAATATATTTTCCCGGGGGGGTTGCTCCCCTCCGTGACAGCCCTCCTGAACGCCGCTACCCGTCACTCGACGCTGGTCGTGAAAAGTCTCGAGGATATCGGGCTGCACTATGCCCGAACGCTGAAAGACTGGCGGGAACGCTTTACACAAAATCATGATCGGGTACGGAACCTCGGCTTTGACCAAGCGTTTGAACGGAAGTGGATATACTACCTCGCCACGTGTGAGGCGGGATTTACTGAACAGGCCCTGGGCGACGTCCAGATTGTCTTCAGAAAACCCCGGTGAACAATCCAAAACGCAACCGGTGAAATTTTGATTTTCTAAAAAAACAAGGAGGGATTTATCATGAAACTGGTCTATCTCTATCTTCTGACGCTGCCCGTTTTTTTCGGCATCGATATGCTCTGGATCGGCGTCCTGGCGAAGGATTTTTATCGAAACAACCTGGGTCATCTCTTCCGGGAAAATATCAACTGGATTGCCGCTTTGATTTTTTATTTCCTCTACATTATCGGCATTCTGATCTTCGCCACCCTGCCGGCGCTGGAAAAGCAATCCATAGGCCGGGCGGTTCTTCTTGGCGCCCTCTTCGGTTTTTTTGCTTATGCCACTTACGATCTGACCAACCTTGCAACTTTAAAAGACTGGCCGCTGAAGGTCGCTGTCGTGGATATGATATGGGGCATGGTCCTGACTGGAAGCGTCGCTGCGGGAAGCTACTTGATCGGCCGTTGGATCATGCCGTAGATTAAAGTTTTCCCTACACGCTTTTGATGGATCGGTTCAATACCTGGTTGCTTGATGTTGTGGTGATTTAACGCTTATCAACAATTCATTCATGATAAAAGGAGGATCGACAAGATGAAAAAGCAAAAATGTTTTTTGGCTGTGGGATTACTGATCGCTGTGGCCTGCATCGCCGGTTGCTATGAAGGGTATGTGGGCAGCGAGGGGGAAATTTTGAAGCAGTACCTTGAGCCGGCCCGCTTGAAGGAGCTTGTGGACAAACCGAAGCCGGAAATTTGGATCATCGATGTCCGCCCTGAGGACGCGTTTAAAAAAGCCCATATACCTACAGCGAAAAATTTCCCGTCGAGCCGGATTATGGAACGCCTCGGCGAACTGCCGAAGACTCAGTATCTCATTCTGACCTGCGAAACGGGCGGCAGGGCGCAGATGGTCATCAGGCGCTTGGAAAAAGCCGGCTACAACCGTTTCATGAACTGGGGCGCGAATTCCCGTTATTTTGACGTCTACGGCTCCGTTTCCGAATAGATTAGAGGGGCGAAACCAAAGGATTGGTGAGAGTCCGGGAACCATCCGTTACGTGGTCCCGGCATGATTACAGTTATAACGCCATGACAAACATAAAATCATGGCGCGCAGGCGGGCTTTGCTTGGATTTCGGTGCAACCGGCCATCCCTCACGGCATCATCTTTTGAATGTGTACAAGCAGATCCCTCCCGACGCGTCCCCAAACGGCTATGATGCCGCTCCCCGCATTTTCTCCCCATTTCCTCTTGACAAACAAGAGCACTCTTTTTTATACTGCCGACCACGAAAAGCAAAGTCTTATCAATCAATTCATTGGCCGGCCACAAGGTCTGATCAATATTCAAACGTTAATGCTTGAGGAGAAAACATGAACCAAACGATGACGAAAGCAATCTTGTCAGCAACATGGAGCATGCTGACGCTGTGGGGTGTGCTTGCCGCCGGTCCAGCTCAATCGGCGACTTTGCATTACACGCCAAACATGACGATGCAGTCACTGGCCAATCGGCCGGATACCGATATGGTGGAGTTTTCCAACGGCCGCCGTGTAAGCGTCGCCCAGATACGGCGTCTTGACGCCGCCGCAAAAATCATTCAGGCGCCGAAGGTCAACAAATTGCCGGCAACGCTGAAGGCGAAACCGACAGGGAAGAACATCCTTGTGACCAACGGTAGAGAACTGGCCATCGCCTTAAAAAATTCCAATAACGATACCATCGAGCTTCCTTCCGGACGGCGCGTCACCGTGGGATTGGTCAAATTCATGCAGCCTTATATTGAAAAAAAACTGGGACGAAAACTGGATGAAATTCCCAAACGCCCGGAGCTCACCGGCCCGGCAATCCCCGTCAGCAGGAACACAACGAAAGAAGAATGGAAAGCCATTTTGCGCAAACCTGACACCACCATTCTTCAGGCGCCGAACGGCGCCCGCATCACGCTGGGCGAACTCAAACCCTATATCATGAAAAAACCCCGAACGGCGCCACCCGTATCGCCTTCCAAAACGCCGACTCCCCCCGCGGGAACACTTAAACGGCAAGGAGGCGTCAAATGAAAAAGCATCTCTTCTTCGGTCTTTTCATCCTTTGCGCTTTTCTTCTTTCGACGCTGGCCGCGCCGGCACCCGCGCGGGCGGATGTCATCGACAAGCTGGCAAGAATATCGGATTTGATTCATCCCTACAGCAGCGCTTTCCCCTCTTATGATGAAGTGGAAAACGCAAAGCCGATCATCACCTGCATCGCGGGAGGAGGAAACGCCGTGACCTGTCTTGCGCAGGCTGGCGGTTCTACCGGCAATGAGTATATCGACACGGTGGTGACGCTGGCCCAGCTTTACCACATGGTGGAAGAAGAAGATGTCATGGGCATCGTCGGCATCGTGGGCCAGTGGCTCGGCGACGAAGCTCCCTGTATTATCGTTGACATCATTACCGGCGGGGCCGGTGGAGATTTGTGCGACTTGGTCAAAGCCATTGTCGAAATCGCCGCCAAGGCCGTGGATGCGGTGCTGGATTTTCTCGTGGGTCTGGGTGAAGCCGTATGGGACGGTCTGAAAGCAGCGGCGGAAGCGGCCTGCGAAGTTTTTTCGCTCGGCATGGCCGATTGCGGCGATGATAACTCCGTTCCCTGGTATGTGCTGGGGTATCAACTTGTTTTCGCCCCGAAAATCAGCGACGGTGTGGCGGCGAGGGAAGGCGTCAACGACACGTTCGATTCCGTGCTGGCATCTCTCAAATCACAACTGCTGCAAACCAAGGTTGGAATGGGCATGGGATTCACCCAGTCGGATGCCGACATGGCCGGCGAAATGTACCGCGCGGTCGTTGAAGCGGCCTGGAGCGGTGATATCGTCAAGGTTCCGGACGGTAAGATATGGAAGCTGAACAAACAGCGGGAAACCTATTTCGACGATCAACAGATCATGTCACAAATGGTTGCGGAAGCGGTCACCCAACCGAACCCGTCGGCGTATATCTGGAACCGTTGCACCGACGATTTTAAAAATACTTACGGGTTCGCCTATATCGACCGCTGGCTCAACTGGCCCATCGCGGACGCGAATGTCAAGGCGGCCCAAAAATCAATCTTGTCCAATTCCAAGTGGTGCTCGGACGTTTATGAGTACAAGCACCGGCACAAAGAACTGAAGGATTTGTACAGCGCCTATGTGGATAAAAATCTGTGCAAGGCCGTGGGCGATGCTTTTGTCTGTCCTTCAAAAAGCAATCTCGATGCCTGCGTCAGAATCATGGGAAGCGGCGTCAGCTACGAAGACGGTCAACGTTGCGGCCTCAAGCCCTCGACATGCCAGATCACCGGTTCCGGCGGCAACCTGGGTCTAACCTGCGATACACTCGATGATTATAAGGCCTGCCTCTCCATCATGAAGGGAGAGGAAAGCCGCTGCCACACCGACATCCAAAAAACGGGAATGCAGATCGCCGCCATGATTGATGACTATTTTAAACAGAACAGCTCGCAGATCCCCTGCCAGTACGGGGTTTTTGATTTCTCCAAAGGAGGCAATCCCTCAACGCCGGTATCGTTCATCTGCTCCCGGCCGACCCAGCAGTACTGGTGCAAATCGGCATACACGGATATTGTTGGCTCCTCGAGTCCCATCAAGTTTGTCGATTGTATCCTGACTGAAGACGCAGACTATGGAAAACTGCGGCAAAGAGTCGGCACGGTTGTTCAGCTGCTCAAACAAGGCGAGACAAACAACCTGCATCCCCAAGGGGCCGTCTCCATGACCAGTCAATCATCCGCCGCGAGTTCAGTCACGGAGGCGTCGGCAAGCTCAGCGTTAAAGCAATCCGGAAACGTTTCCGGAAAATTACAGGCGACGAAAGGTGGCGGCTCGGGTAAAACCATTCATGACCTGAAGCCTTACTGCGCCAATAAAATCTATCTCGACGATATTGACCCTCTCTTGGTGCTGGCGGAAGCGTGCGTGGTCAATCGGGTCAAAAATGACGTCAATCAGGATTTCGGATTTAAAGCGCCGAGCGCCAAACCGGGTTTTGATTATGTCAAGCCCGCTTCCTGGAATAAGATTGACGGGCTCACCACGCCGCTGATGCAGGAGGAATCTTTTGTGGAAAATGCGTCAAAACTTGCCGGCAAACCGCCGCTGGCAACCGAATCGCTGGAGAATAAACTTAAGAAAAAGTTACAGGGAGGGACCTTCAAGGAAGAAGTAATCAACCCCGATACAGGCATGGAACAGGGCCGGGGCGCGGCGATAAACTCGATGCAATCGGGCATGACCACCGCGAAAACCGGTGCGGCGGTTGTGGGGCCCGCCGTTGCCGCGGAAGTCATGGGAAATGGCCTGCCCGCGGCCGGTACCACGCAGACCAAAACCATGAGCACAACGCTGCCCGAAGGGACCTCGCCGGGAAAACAGGCCGCTCTGCCCGGTGGAATGCAGCCCATGTCGCTTACCCTCTCCTACCCCGACGTTACGGCAACCGCTCAGGTCAGAATCCTGAACCATGCCTACGGCTGGAATGACACGATTACCGTTGACGCAAAACAGGCCTTCTCCGTAAATAAAAACAACAGCGGTCTTTGCGAATTCGAAATCGAATACAGTCTCAGCAACATCGGCGCGGGCAATGCCGGTTCTTTCCGAAGTGTTTGGACCAACAGCGCTGTCGGCGGAAGCTGGAATCATCTGTGGCCGTCTCTGGCATCGAAAGGCACTTCCTCGGGACGGGATGTTCTGCCCCTGAAGCCGGGCATCAACCGGTTGCAGCTGGTCATTGACGATTTGCATCAACTCAAGGAATCGGATACCGCGAACAACATCTTTCGGATCACCATAAATGTTACGGGCAATTGCGGGAATGCAAGCCTCCCGGCTGGACCGGTTAAAATCCCTTCCGCTTCAGGGGGCGTTGTCATCCCGCCGGCGAAGCGTTAAAAACAAATGGAAAAACTTGTGCAGCCGATCATACAATGACAACGTTTTAGCTAACATCAAAAGGGGTGAGTTTTGTATCCATTACGGAAAAAAGGGCTATAGAAGAAAGTGGCGCCAGGCAAAAATTTGACAAGATGGACGCTCTCGACTTGCTGTTTTAATTTCTTTCAATTTGGGTTGATTTTTTTTATAATAAAAACATATCCATCGTCAAGAGTCGTATTACGGCAAGGAGGCATCAATGGCTGTTCATGAATGTGCAATATGCGGGTATCAATCCAACACCCCTTTTGAAAATGATGTGTGTCCGTCCTGCGGACAGACCTTTTGGAAATGCAAGGAGTGCGGCTACATCCTGAAAGCGCAGACCATCCCGGAACAATGTCCCTCCTGCTTCAGAAAATGCGAATTTCAAAACGTCACCTGCTACACGCCGGAATGCGGCGGTCCCGGAAACATCGACAAGAGATTGTAAAGGTTTTTTATCGCGGCGTCCTCTTCCCGCCAAGCCGCCATTGTTCCTAATCGGCGTGAAACATTCGCCCGAAGCCATGTTCCATGAAAAACGTCATCGTCACATGACCTCATGAATTTTTGCATTTATTGTTTTTCCATTTTGCTGTTTTGTGCTAAATATAAAACAAATCGGTTAAGCATCTGCGGCGAAAGAAGAAAAAATGTGGCTTAATCTTAAGACGGGTTTTTACTCTGTAGTGCAGAAAGCGCCTTGCAAGGAAAATGAGCTTCTGGTGAGAGCGCATTGCCGAACTGCTATTGAAAAATTGCATGAACTTTTGAAAAACAATCACCATTTCAATGGAAAAATTTTAGACACACCCGAGGCCGATTACGCGTACCGCATGATTGTGCCCCGAAAGGTCTTCGCGACATTCATATCCATTGCCGTCAAAGATCTGGTTCATGAAGATTTCAAAAAGACGACGTCGTGGGATGCCATGAACGCGTGGCAAAGAGAGCTGGCGTCGGAAATTCGGAAAACATGACGCTGAATTCACGCCGCCTGCGCCATCCTTTCAATGGCCGTGCTTGAAGGTTTCTTTTCCATTCCATCTTTCAAAGCGCATGCCGCCGCCCGCAAAAACCTTGACAAATAAAACAAAAAACATTACGAAAAATGAAATGCTTTTAACCTCTGCTTCTATGGCGGCTTTCAACAGGCCGCTTACAACAAATACTAAAAAGGGAGGCAGTAATGGGGTACAGTTGGAAATCCTATGGCGGCACGCAGATTTTTTATTGTGATTATTCCGGATTAAAACCCGACGAGATGATTAAATTTTTGCATGAAACATGCGACGTCCTAAGAAAAACGCCCAATAAAGTCCCTCTTCTTGTCAATTTTGAAAATACAGTAGGCACGACTGAATACATGAACGAAGTGAAACGACTAGGCACAGAAGTCATCGCCCCGAAAACGACAAAAATGGCGCTTCTGGGGATTAGCGGTGTCAAAAGCGTACTTCTTCAAGGATACGCCTTGTTTACCGGACAAAAAAATATAAAGTCTTTTAAAACGGAGAAAGAGGCGATGGAGTGGCTGGTGTCTCCATAAGACAAATTCGGGGAACAGCATTATCAACGATCCCAAACGTTGTCTTTCTTCTTGAGTTCCTTACTTAGCTTCATCAAAACACCGCTTACAATGTCTTTTGTTTTCTCGAGAAACGAATTATCATCCGACGGCTTTTCATGCCATATGAGGCGCTCTTTTCGTCTAGTTCTTCCATGAAGGCGATTTTTGAATCAAAACAGCGCATTGATATTAGTGCCGCTTTTTAAGCACGTCCTTGGCGCCAATGCAATAACGCCAATTTTGACAACAAATACTTAGGACATCATTCCATCCCTTGATCACGTCATAACGAAGATGAAAAAGATCCAGGGACAAGCGGGCGACCAAGTCTTTCCTGATTTAGCCGTGTACGATGGCGACAGCAAGTTGTCTTATCTGCTATCTTAGGTGTCACTCCAATAGACGATTCTCGCGGCGTCGCCTCCGTAGGTTGTTCCCGGGATCTGCGCCCGGATGACGGTATCACCAGAGCCTGAGGCGGGGCGCGTAAAGTAAACGAACGCTTCGCCATTGGTATCTGTTGTGGCGCTCGTGGCACTTAAGGTGCCATCGCCGGCGAGAATGGAGAACGTCACCTCGATGCCTTCGACAGGCGTGACTTCATCGTCGGTGGTTACTTTGACCTTCATGATGACAAAATTATTCGGCGGTCCGAGCGGGGAATCCGGAGCGGTTTCCGGATCTTCCGTAAATTGTAGAATTCTGTTTCCCGTGCCGACGGCAGGCAGACGCGTAATGACGGCCGCCGCCGCTTCGCCCGTATCCAAGGTCGCCGACACGGCATCCTGAATCGAGACGGCCGGCGAGTTGCCGCCTGCCGTATAAACGGCCACAGCAATGCCATCTGTATCCGTTGTGGTATTGACATCGGTTAATGTCGCACCGCTATTGTTGATCGAAAACCCGAAGGAGACATGTCGTCCCGACACCGGATTTCCACTTGCGTCAGAAACTTTCGCAACAACCGCACTCATCGCACCAGCAACCAGCGATACGGGTGTGGGTTCGACCGTAACGGCGTACCCCGTGGCGACAAAACTTGCTGCCGTTCGGGTGATGATGACGGCGTCGCTGGAACTGTAGGTTCCATCGTCAACCCTTGCACTGACAGCATCTTGAACACTGGAATCGGGCGAAGTATTCCCCGCCGTGTAATAGACAACGGCTCTTCCCGCTGCGTCCGTTGTTGCGCTTGTCGCCGATAATGTCGCGCCGCTCGCGTTGGATGGAATAGCAAAATCAACCGTCAATCCGTTGACGGGATTTCCCGCACTGTTTTTCACCATTGCCGTAAGAACGCTGTGCCCGCCGGCAGGTAAAGATGTGGCGCTGGCTGTCAAAGTAAGATGATAACCCGGCGCAACCGAAGATCCCGCCGATCCCGCGCGTGTGATGATCACCGCGCCGGAGGAAGCGCCGCCGTCGATTTCAGCTTCCACAGTATCCTGGACATCGTTGGCCGCGTTGTTGTTGCCCGCGGTATAGACGGCGATAGCTCTGCCGCTGGCATCGGTTATTCCTGTTCCTAACGTCGTCAGAGTCATCCCGCTGTTGTTAATCATCGGGCTGAAAGTTACGACTTCTCCGGCAACGGGTGAACCTGCACTGTCCGTAACGGTCGCTTCAATGATGCTGTTTTCACCGGCTTTAAGCGTTGTCACGCTGGCCGACAGGCGAAGCCTCTCTCCGCTGAGGGAGGTCGCTACTCGATTGATAATGATAGCTTCGGTTGCCGTCGCGCAAGTGGCCTGTATCGTATCTTCAAGATTTGATGTCAGGGCATTGCCGCCTGCCGTGTAAACGGCCAGGGCCTTGCCACCCGCGTCGGTCAAGCCGCTGTTGAGCGTAACCAGAGTCGCACCGCTGTTATTGGTTACAAAGGTGAACGTCACCGTCGCGTTGCTCACGGGAACGCCCGCGCTGTTCGTCACTTTGACGGTTAGAATACTATTCTGACCCGGCGAAAGCTCCGTCGGAGATGCTGTAAAAGAGACGATCTGACGTCCGGAATCGGTCGAGGAACCCGTTTCGGCATCTCCTTTGTTGCCGCAACCGGCGAGCAGGCCAATCAGCATGAAAAGGATAAGAACATTCAAAAAAGACAAGAAGCTTTTAGGGTTTGATGTTACCATTTTGGTCTCCTTTTCTTTTTGACGGGTTAATTTGTAGCAGTTTGAAATTCATAGCAGAAAACATATTGGGTTTCAAATACTTTTTTCCCCATTTGATGAGAACAAAATCTCCGCATTCGGAGGAATCCATACCTTCAAAGAAACCATAATTCTATTTCTCCTCTGCACCAACCTTTTGCGGCGCGGCGGTTCTCGCCCCCATCGCCTTATAAAAGTATTACCAAGAAAAAAGCGTCCGATTTAAAGATTTTATAATGGAAATTAACCTTAAGGCCGGTGATTTTTTTGAGCGTCTTGCGCGCGATCGCGTTTAACTAAAAGTGCCTCAAAGCTTTGAGTCGTCACGGACGTTGCCGGTCCGTGAGCACGAGTTGAAAACAGGCAAGTCGGATGTTTTTCAGCGGGCTCTTTATATTTTTTCGTCCCCATTTTCCCCCTTATCCCAGGGCCAAGCGCCGTGTTTTAATATTTCCACCGGGCGACGATGGTTTCACATTCGGTCGCCAGATCGCCGAGCGCTTCGAGCCCGCCGACATGATCCGCCGCCATCAATAAGTTTTCCAATCCATTGGCGATGTGATGCAGAAAAGCCGGTTTGTGTTTCTTGAGTCCCAGAAACCCATACGCGCCCAGCGCCTGCAAAAGCCGCTGAACCGAGCCCATCCAGAAGTTTCGGGCAAATTCATCGCGGCCGTAAGAAGGTCTCATCAGTTCATAGTAAAAATCCAGCAGTTCATCTCTTTCTTTATCTTCGAAGGTTACATACGGGTCGCAAATCAGCGACCCCAGATCGTAAAAGAGACAGCCCCTTCGCATGCCCTGAAAATCAATCAAGATGGGACGTTCGTTTTTCATCATGATGTTCTGTGATTGAAAATCGCGGTGAATCAGGGACGGTTCTATGGTTTGCAGGCGCGCGGAAAGCCCGTCCAATTCTCGGCGCAATTTTTCGGCATCGGCAGACGACAGTTTGATTTTGCAGACTTCCCAGACGAGATTTTCCAGAAAATAATCATGTTCCCATTGATAGAGCCTGGGACTGTAACTTTCGGATAACGGCAAATCCGCCGGGATAAGGCTCAAATCAAACGAATGCAGACGGTCAATCTGCTCAAGAACCTGAAAATAATAATCGCGCCGTTTCGCCCAAGGTTCAAAACGAAGCGACCACAAATCGGTATCACCTAAGTCTTCCATCAGAACAAAATGCCTGCCGGTGTCCTGCAGAATCATCCTCGGCACAGATATATCCAGCGATGTCATGAATTTGTTGATGCCCGCCCAGTGCGAATTTTCCGCCACGTCATCGCCGTAATGCATGAGGACGAAACTGATTTCATCGGGAATTCCGACGCGGTAAAATCGGCGGTCGGAACCGCCTTTCTTGATCGGTTCAATTTTAAAATCAGCCTTGCCCAGATGTTCGGTTAAGAATTTTTGTATTTCTTTTTGCATAAGTTCCACGATTTTTTCATAAACCGGTTTGACCGAAACATTCAATATTACAAAAAACAAACTCCCCGCTTATGCGGGTCAGCCGTCGGATTCCCGTCTTCGCGGGACCGACAATTTTTATATGAGATCGTTGGTCTCATAACCCAAAGGTCATCCTTCAAAATAACAATGAACCCATGCCTTTCCTGTTCAACTTTTCATATTCCTCAATCGTCCCCACATCATGCCAGAAGCCGTCATCAATCACAACACCGCCGACGGAACGCGGATTTTCCTTGATCATTTCGAGCAACGGCAAGACAATGGATTCGATCTTGCCCGCCGTCAGTCGATTCAGGAAAGATTTTTCCACAACATAGATTCCGGCGAACTGGCAACTCTTGACGCCTTCATTTTTCAGGATGTGCCGCATGTCGCAGACAAAACCTTCCCGATCAACATGGACATTCAGCAGCGGCCCGGTTGAGCGTAGCGCCAGCGTGACGATTGTTTTGCGTTCAAAATGTTTTTCGATGAGCGGCTCAAGCGGCAGATTCGTGACAATGTCGCCGTTGTACACGATAATGCGTTCGTCTTGGGTAATCAGGTCTTCGATGTTTTTGATGCCGCCGGCCGTATCCAGCAAAACCGGCTCATGGCGAAACGTGATCGGGATGCCTTGCCAATGGCCCTCCGGAAACACTTGAGCATATTTTTCCGCGCAATGGTGCGTGTTGACGATAAACCGTTTGATGCCGACGGCGCGCAGATGCTCCATCGCGTAAGTGATGATCGGCCGTCCGCCGATTTTCAAAAGCGGCTTGGGCGTGTCTTCCGTCAGCGGCCGGAGCCTCGTCCCCAGCCCGGCGCCCAGAATGAACGCTGTGTTGATTTGTTTGTTCATCATTTTTTACTTACAATTTCTCATGACATAATCAAAGCCGTCTTGTCCACCGCTGGCGGGTGCGAGAGATGGATGTTGCCCGACGCATTTTCCCCCCACCTCTCTCAAGAAAGACAAAAAGGGTTAGCCACGGCGTTCTTCGCCCATTTTCTTCCCATACTCCGGATCAATCTTCACCCAAGCCGCCACGATGAAGCCGGGAATGGTCGTGACCAGAATCCAAATGAAGAAATTTTTGTAACCCAACATCTCCTGGATCCAGCCGCTGCTCATCGCGGGAATCATCATCCCCAGCGCCATGACGCCCGTTGCGATGGCGTAAAAGACGGTCTTATAATCGCCTTGCGAAACCATGATCATGTACATCGTGTAGGCGGTGAAACCGAATCCGTAGCCGAATTTTTCCACCGCTACGGCGGCGCCGATCAGCCACAGATTCTGCGGCAGGGCATAGGACAGATAGACAAAAATCAAATCCGGCAGATGCATAATGAACACCATCGGCCAAAGCCAAAACTTCAGGCCGTTACGGTAAATGACATAACCGCCCAGAAGACCGCCCAGCATCAGCGCGATCACGCCCACCGTCCCGTAAATAATGCCGACATCCGCCGTCGTCAGGCCCAAACCGCCTTTGGCCGGCGCGTCCAGCAAAAACGGAACGACCATTTTGGTGAGCTGCGCTTCGGCAAACCGATAGAACAAGAAAAAGCCCATCATCGTCAAGATGTCCTTGCGCCTGAAAAACAACGTGATGATGCGAAAATATTCCAGCAGAAAATTTTTCGATTTGTCCCACGGCGCGCCGACATCCCCGGCCGGCTTCGGCAAAACTAAAAAGTGATAAAGAAAAAAAGCCAGAAAAACCGCGGCGGCGGCGGTCAGAGTCAGCGACCATGCTCCCGCCGCCGGATAGCCGTGTTTTTCCAGCATCCCGGCCAGAAAAACCAACCCGCCTTCGGCGGCAATCGTGGCAATCCGGTAGAAAAGAACCCGGACGCCGACAAACGCCGCCTGTTGCGGCGTGTTCAACCCCAGCATGTAAAAACCGTCGGCGGCGATATCATGCGTGGCGGAGGAAAAAGCCATCAACCAGAAAAAGGCGAGCGTATAGCGCACAAAATCCCCCGCGGGCAAGGTCAGGGCGACACCCGCCAGCGACGCGCCGACGGCAATCTGCATCGCCAAAATCCAGAACCGCTTGGTACGGAACATATCCACAAACGGACTCCACAGCGGTTTGATGACCCAGGGAACATAGAGCCAGCCGGTGTAAAAGGCAATCTGCGCGTTGGAAAGCCCCATGTTTTTGTAGAGCACGACGCTGACCGTCATGGCGATTACGTAAGGGATGCCTTCGGCCAAATAAAGTGAGGGCACCCAGAGCCAGGGGCTTCGATTTGTATCCTTTGTTGTTTCAGGTTTTGTTTTGAACATGGTTTTATGAATTGAGCTACTTTCCAATTTTTGAGTTTCATCCCCTCCGCCGGCGGAAGTGGACATTGAAAGCAAAAGCTCGGCCGGCAAAATCACAAAATAACCTATCCACCCCCTGCCCCCGCCGGCTGGGGACAATTTCCGCACATAGATTATTAATATAATTTCTGCAACTCAGCGCCGGTAAAGTAGTGCGCCAGGATCTCTTCCGCCGTGAACCCTTGAACGGCCATCACCGCGGCGCCGATCTGACAAAGTCCCACGCCGTGTCCCCAGCCGCCGCCTTGAAGAGTGAAGCGGCTGATTTTCCCGTTTGCCTGACGCTCCTCGTCGACGACAAACGCGCTGCTCAACAAATGGCTTGGGGAAAGCCAGCGGCGGATTTCCAATTCTTTGCCGACAATCACGGTTCGTTTAGACCCTTCAATTTTCAGTTTGAAAATTCTGCCCGAAGGACCGCGCTCCAGGGGAACCAGCGCCTTGACTTCGCCGAAATCCAAACCGGATTTTTTCCGGATGATGTCTTCGAGTTCTTCCTGCCGATAGGCAACCCGCCAGCGGTAAAAATCCGCCGTCTCCAAATCAAAATCCGGCAGAATCGTGCTCAACAATTTTTTGTCGGTCGTGTTGCAGTAAGCCTTCGGCCTTCCGGTCAGCCATCTCCTCGCATCATTTTCCGAGCGCACCGGCAAATGGAAATTTGCGTCGTCGCTGATGTTGCTCAAATAATCGTTATTTTGATCCTCCCAGGCCGTCGAATAAATTTCCGTCTGCCCGCCGCAGCATTTGTGGTAACGCGCATCGCAGATGCGGCCGCCGAAGCACAAAAACCGGCCCCGCGTGTCGTTGATCGCCCGCCGGACATTCGGGGAGACGATTCGGGTCGTCCCCTGATAGCGCTGGCAATGGTCGTCGGCGCAAACGTCAAAGCCCACGTGGTCGTTGACGTCCTGCCAGAGGATCCTCTCATTTTCCGCGCCGGCGCTTCTCTTTGTCCGCGGTTCTTTTTTCTTCTCCAGCATCGCCACCAGCCAACTGCGCGCCGTGACGGCTTGGGCTTTGAGAAACTCCAGCGGCGCCCGGGCGGACATTTCCGAGGAAATGACGCTGGCCAAATAATCCTCCAGCGGAATTTCATTGATAAGATGAAAAGTCGATCCGCCGCCGGCAAGCAAAATGATATCGCCCGCAAAGGTCAGCGCCTGCGTTCTCTCCCAGTGAAAATCAATGCCGATTTTCACATCGCTCAGAGAAAAGGATGAATTCATCGCGGCCTCAAGCCGGATCTCGCCGTTTCGGATCAGCTCCCGGCGCGCGTCATTGGAAATCAAAACGGCGCCGCGGTCGCCCTGAATAAAATGGCGGCCGCTTACCGCGCGGCCGTCCGCCAATCGATAATCCCCGTTCAGCCGGACGGCGGCGCGGCGAGAATTCTGAAGCAGAGCGACTTTTATTTTGGGTTCCCCCGTGATCATGCATTCACCGCCGTTTTCATATCCAAATGGTTTTGCAACATGCCGAGTCCTTCGATAAAAACCGTTTAAGAGCAAAAGCGAAAATATGTCAAGAACGTTCCCCCCGATCCGTTTTGTCTGACATCATTTTTTCCGACGGTTTGCCGAAGGTTTCAAAAAGCGTGCGGCGATACGGCAAAAAATCGGCAAAACATTATTTACCGCTTGAATATCATTGTTTTATCGTGTATGAGCCTTAAAAAAGTCAAAGCGGATGGACTATGACGCATATTTGGCCGATCGGGGGAGGAAAAGGCGGTTCGGGCAAAAGCTTTCTGGCCAGTTCTCTGGGACATCTTCTGGCCAAGTCGGGCAAAAGAACGCTTTTGATTGATTTGGATCTGGGCGCGGCCAATCTCCATACCCTCGTGGGAGTGCCGTATCCGGAAAAATGTTTTTCCGATTTCATCGCCAAAAAAAATTTGACGCTCGAAGACGTGAAGCTGGCGACTCCCTGCCCCAACCTGTTTCTCATCAGCGGCGCCAACGACACCTTGGATATCGCCAACCTTCCCTATGAAAAAAAATTAAAAACGCTCAAAGCCATCAATAAATTAGACTACGATTACATCCTGCTGGATCTCGGCGCGGGCACATCTTTCAACACGCTCGACTTTTTCCTCGCCTCCCGCAACGGAATCTTCATCACCACGCCCGAGCCGACGTCCATTGAAAATGTTTACCGGCTGATGCGCGCAATCTATTTCCGTAAAATCAAGCATTATTTCTCCGCCGTCCATTTCAGGGATTTAGAGCAAAAGGTCAAGCAGCACTTCGATGAAATTTCCTTCAGCAAGCCCGAACGCATCATCACCGTTATCAAGAAAGATTTCCCCGAAAAATACGAGCAGATCAAAAAGGATTTGGACGCCTTTTGTTTCCGATTGATCATCAACCAAATGCACAAGCAGGACAATATCGCGCTGGGCCCGCAGATCTGCAAAATCGTCAAGACGCATATGGGAATGCCTGTTGAATTCGCCGGCTACATCGCCTATGATGAGCACGTGCATGACGCCGTCTGCCAGCGGGTGTCTTTTCTGGAGCGTTATCCGCACACCCGCGCCGCCAATGATTTGCGCGAACTGGGCAAAAAAATGAGTTCTTCTTCCGGCGAACAGTTGTCGCTGAATTATCTTTAACCCCAAAACCCGACGGAAACGTCCTCGGAGGGAGGGCCGCCATGGATAAGAAATTTTCCGAAATGAATTATTACGAAATGCTGGATGTTCCGCTCGAGGCAACAGCCGCGCAGATTCGAGCGGCGTACAATAATGCGCTGCAGATGTATCAAGCGGATTCCCTGGTGAGCTACTCCTTCTTTTCACAGGAGGAAAGGCGGGAAATTCTTTCCCTGCTGGACAGGGCCTACGCCACGCTCATCAACGAACACGAAAGGGAAAAATACAACGCGGAACTTGCCCGCAGCGGCACGCTTGACGTGTCGGGAAAAAGCGCGCAGGTAAAAAAAGAGCCTGTCAATCTCTTCGACCTCAGCAGACAGAGAGATTTCTTTGCCGCCCGCAAAACCGGCAACGCGGATTTAAGAAAGAAAATCGAGCAAAGTCAACGGATTCAGGAAATCATCTCCCGCAGTGTTTTAACCGGCGCAGATCTCAAGGACATCAGAACCGAACTGGGCGTGGCCGTCGAAAAGATCAATCAGGAAACAAAAATACGCATGGATTACCTGCGTTTCATTGAAGAAGACAAAATCGAGCGTCTGCCGGCGCCTGTTTTTCTCAAAGGGTTTGTCAAGGCTTATTTAAAAAGCCTCTGTCTTGAACCCGCGGACGAGCTGGCCGCCCGTTACATGAATTCCCTGCCCGGCAAAAATTAACTTGACAGCGTGTTTCGATGCGGTAGAGTTTGACAAGCTAACAATCCGGAGGAAAATCATTGAGCTCTTCTGTTTGCAGAGATTGCGCGCAAGGGTTCATCGGAAACAAGAAAGTTTTTTTAAAGGAGTAAAGATGAAAAAATCACTGAGGCACTTAATCTTTTCCTGCCTAATCGCCTTGGCGCTTGCCGCCTGCGCGCCCAAAGAGGAAGACAAACCGGAACCTCCGAAGCCCAATATCACGGGCACGCAGTTAATCGCCAACGCGGGCGATCGTAGCGTCACGCTGGACTGGACCATGTGTGCCGATGCCGAAACCTACAATATCTACTACATTAAGGATGAGGAACACAGGTACAGCATAAACAACAAACCCAGCACTTCAACCATGTTGGCCGGCACCAAAATAACCGGACTGATCAGCGCACCTCTTGTGATCAGCAATCTGGAAAACGACGTCCCCTACTGGTTTGCCTTAACAGCCGTGAATAAAAACGGCGAAAGCGTTCCGTCTGCTGATATCGTCACCGCCACGCCCAGCGATCCGCCGCCGCCGAAAGCTCCCGAAAATGTCCGCGCCAACGCCGGAGACGGCAAGATTACCGTTACGTGGGATCCGGTGCCCGGAGCCGATGGGTACAACCTATACGAGGGAGTGCTTGATGAAACCTTGACTTGGTATTGGGACGAAATTCTCGATGTCGATTATTCCACAAGCCCATGTTGCTCTTATACCATCACCGGCCTTGACAATTCGACGTCCGCCAATCAAGTGCGTTACGGCATCGTGGTCACGGCATTTACTGATTCGCCGGAGATGGAAAGCAGCCATTCTTTTGCCGCCTTGGCCTCGCCAAGCCACACCCCGCCGCCTCCCGCGCCGAAGATAAAATCCGTCACGGCTGGAAACGGCACGATCACAGTGGGATGGTATAGAGCTGAAACGGCAACGTCCTACGCTATTTACATCGGCACGTCTAAGGGTGTGTCGAATTCAATGTTGAGAGCGGAGGATTTTCGGTCAGACTATGAACCCGATGCAGGCGATGACGGTCCTTACGGCGTTCAAGCATCTCAAGGCATAGAAAACGACAAGACATATTATATCGTCGTGACGGCGATAAACGCGAACGGCGAAAGCGCACCCTCCAGCGAATATTGGGTAAAACCGTCGGCGACTTCACCGGCAAGCGGATCAATCGATACGGCACCGATTTATTACTATCCTTAAGCTTTCATCCTCAAAGGGGGCGGCCTAAGCCCCCTTTTTTAATGCGCGCCATCGAGCTGCTGATTGAAGGAAGCCGAAATTTGTGGTAAAAACCTTCCACCTTATCTTCACAGGACAGTCTTCATGAGTGTTTTCGAATACATCGCTTTGGATGAAAAAGGCAATCAGCGTCGGGGCTTTGTTGACGCGCCGGGCATGGCCGCCGCGCGCCAAATACTGCGCGAAGAAAACGTCTATCCCGTCGAGATCAAGATATCCGCGCCGAAGAAAGAAAGCGCCCTTTCCGGAATCATCAACATCAACGTTTGGGAAAGAGTCTCCGCTTCGGAAATCGCCGTTTTCACCCGCCAGCTTTCCACGCTGCTGGGCGCGGGAATGCCTCTGGTGCCTTCCCTTTCCATCCTCATCAAGCAGGCCAAGGAAGGTCCCTTGAAAAAAACCGTCGCTCAAATCCGCGAGCAGGTCAACGAAGGCAAGAGCCTGACGGAAGCCATGTCCGCCTTCCCCAAGATATTTCCGCCTTTTTATCTCAACATGGTTCGCGCCGGAGAGGCGTCGGGAACCATCAATCTGGTTTTAGAGCGCCTGGCGGATTTCAGCGAAAGCCAGCAGGAACTGATGGGCAAAATCAAATCGGCCATGTATTATCCGCTGGTGATGCTGGTTGTCGGAACCTTCGTCATTTTTTACTTCATGGCTTTTTTGGTTCCCAAAATCACCAGCACGTTTGAGGATATGCATCAGACGCTCCCGATGATCACGGTTATCTTGATCGCGGTCAGCGGTTTTTTGAAAAATTTCTGGTGGCTGATTCTGTCAGGTTCGGCCGCAGGCGTCATCGCCGTCCGCTATCTCAAAAACGCCACCGACTCCGGCCGACGCGTCTGGGACAACCTGAAAATCAAACTGCCGGTGTTCGGAAAAATCAACCGCAAAATCGCCATCGCCCGTTTCTGCCGCACGCTGGCCACCTTGCTGCAAAGCGGCGTGCCGCTTCTGGCGGGAATGGACATCGTGCGCAACATCGTCAACAATATTCACATCGGTGAGGCCATTCAGAAAGCGGCCCGGGATCTGGAAGAAGGCAAAGGGCTTTCCGGCCCGCTGGCGGAAAGCGGGCTGTTTCCGCCGCTGGTCACCGAAATGATCGCCGTGGGAGAACAAAGCGGCACGCTGGAGCGCATGCTCAACCGCGTGGCGGCCGCCTATGAAACGGAAGCGCAAACCGACGTCGCCAAAATGACATCGCTTCTGGGGCCGCTCATGGTCATCTTCATGGGTCTGATCGTTCTTTTCATTGTGGTTTCCATTTTATTGCCGATCTTCGAAATGAACCAGCTTGTCCGGTAATCCATCACAAGGAGGCTTTATGAAAATCTTCAAAAACAAAACCAACCATCAGGCGGGATTCACCCTGATTGAGCTGATGGTCGTGATTATTATCCTGGGGGTGCTGGCCGGACTGATTATACCCCGCGTCATGGGACGTCCCGACGAGGCGCGGCAGGCCAAAGCCAAGATTCAAATGGAGGCTCTGGAATCGGCGCTGAAGCTCTACAAACTGGATAACGGCAACTACCCGACGACGGAACAGGGTCTGCAGGCGCTGGTGGAACCGCCCACGGTCGGAACGCCGGCCAAAAACTGGCGCGAGGGCGGCTACCTGGAAAAAGGCAAAGTTCCCAAAGATCCCTGGGGGCACGATTTCGTGTATATCAGCCCAGGCAGCCACGGTGATTTTGATCTGACGTGTCTGGGGAAGGACGGAGAACCCGGAGGAGAAGGTGTCGATCGGGACATCAACAACTGGGAACTTGAATAGGCGGGGTTTCACGCTCATCGAACTGATGCTGGTAATCCTCCTGATCGGGATCGTGTTGGTGCTGGCCGTGCCTTCGACCCGGTACGCCCTCACCGAAAAGAATCTGGAAAAAGCCTCCCGGCAGCTCATCGGGCTGGAAAGACAGCTGCGCGCCGATGCCGTCCGCACGCAGATTGACCATGTGTTGTGCTTGGATGTGTCCCGCGCCGCCTACTGGATCATCACGGCGGACATGACGGCCGAAAAACAAGACGAAATCAAGAAAAACGCCAAACAGCTTCCCGCGGGCGTGGCCCTGCTCGATGTCGTGGAGGCCAACAACGCCAAAAAATCAATGGGCGAAGTCAAAATCCGGTGCGGCCGGGACAATGTCTGCTCTCCGGCGGTCATTCATCTGTCCCATCAAGATGAAAAAATGACGCTTGTCATCAACCCCTTTCTGGGCGTCACGGAGATTTACAACCGATACATGGATTTGCCCATTTACGGGGCGGGAAATTTCTCATCGAAGTGAAAGAGGTTCATGGAACGAAAAAAAACGCGCGGCTTTACCCTGATGGAAGTTTTGATCGCGATGGCCATTCTGGCCATCGCCCTGGTTTCGGTCTTTAGATCCCAGTCTCAAAGCATTTCCATGGCCACGGAATCGCGTTTCCTGACGACGGCGGCGCTTCTGGCACAAAGCAAGATGGCGGAGGTCGAGACATCCCCATCTCTGGACAATCACGTTGAAAACGGCGATTTCGGCCCCGATTATCCCCAATACGTCTGGCGGCTGGAAATCGGGGACACGCCACTGCCGCACTTCAAGAAAATCAAGGTGACCGTAACCAACAAACTGTTCAAGCGTCGGGGAACCTATGATCTTCTCCTGTACAAAAAGGCGGGACCGTAAGATGAAAACCGTCATGACGAGCCGCACAAAACAACCGCGGGGTTTTACCCTCATCGAGGTGCTCATCGCCGTTTTTATTTTAAGCGTTGTTATGGCGACCGTTTACGTATCCTACAGCAGCACGATGAAGACAGCCCGCCAAATGGAAGAGGAAAGCGCGATTTACAATATGGCACGCGTGGCCATGGACAGAATCGGCAAAGATTTGACCTCCCTGCAGACTTCGGAAGGCTCTTTTTACTTCAGCGCGGAAAAGAAAAAACTGGGTCAACGCGAGTTTTCCCATTTATCCTTCTGGTCCGCCGCCCATCTGTCCTTCGGCGAAAACGACGCGAAGGGCCGACCCGCCACGATCATCTACTACGCCGCTGAAAACGACGAAAAAACCGGTTTTTCTCTGTTCAGGGCCGATATGGACGGCGCAAAACCCCAAAAAGACGAAAGCACACCCCCCGGATTCGTCCTTTGCAAAAATGTGGACGCATTTCGCGTGAGCTTTTACGACGAATCCGGATCGCAGACGGATTCCTGGGACGCCACCGCCGCGCACGGAACATCCAAGCGCCCCATCCCGACGGCGGTGAAAATCGAACTGTCCTTGGTCAATCCGCATGACCCGAACAATCCGTTCAAATTTATGACCCGCGTGTTCTTGCCGGTGGCCCAGACGCTATGAACGAAAACCGCTGCAATCAAAAAGGCATCGCGCTGATCACGGTCATTCTCATCGTTGTCGTGCTGGTGGCCGTCGTCATCGAGCTCAACCGACTTTCGCGCGCCGACATTTACGACGCGGTCAATATCAGCGACGGTATTCAGTTGAGCTATATCGCCAAATCCGGGGTGTACGGCGCGGCGGCCATTCTGGCCGGCTCGCCGTACGATTACGACACCCTGCGCGACGACTGGGCGAAAATGGAAACGATTTCCCTGCAATCGGGCGCCCTGTTCAACAACGGGTATTTCATCGCTCATATCGAAGATGAAACCGGGAAAATCCCGCTCAACAAACTCATCTCCGGCGGCGACTTCAACGAAGAAATCAAGACGATGCTCATCCGGCTTTTGCTCCAGCCGGAATTCGGCCTCACCCGAAGCCAAGCGGAGGACATCGCGGCGTCCCTCAAAGACTGGATGGACGCCGATGATGAAACGACTCCCGGGGGCGCGGAAGCGTCCTTCTACACCGCCCTGGATCCCCCCTATTCAACAAAAAACGCGCCGATGGATTGCATCGAAGAGATGCTTATGGTAAAGGGGATCACGAAAGAACTTTTCAACGGCACAAAAGAAAGGCCGCCACTGGCCCAGTTGCTTACCGTAGACAGCGACGGCAGAATCAACATCAACACAGCGCCCAAATTGGTATTGCGCTCCCTTTCCGACGAGATCACGCCCAAGATGGCGGACGACATGGACGAATACCGGCGCCGAGAAGGAAATGATTTATCCGACCCTCAGTGGTATAAACGGGTGCCGGGAATGGCAGCGGTCAACATCAGCCCGGACCTGATCACGGTGAAGGGCAGTTATTTTAAAATCGTTTCCACGGGAAAGATGAACGAAATGAACAAAACCGTCACGGCGGTTGTGCAAAAAGCGGACAACCAATCCGTGCGCGTCGTCAAATGGAGGCAGGATTGATGCCGCAAAACGTTCTGGGGCTGGATATCGGCAAGACAACCCTCAAGGCGGTTTGGCTCTCCCGGAAAGGATTCTCCGGCGGGAAAATCACCGCTTCGCGCGTTTTGGATATCGAAGCCTGCGGCGGAATCGAGCCCGCTTTGCAAAAACTAGCGGAGGAAAAAATTTTCTCCGCCGCCTGCGTGGCGCTGCTTCCGTCTTCAGAAATCATTTTCCGCAGGGTCCGCCTCCCCTTCCGAGACGAAAACAAAATCCGAAAAACGCTCTTGTTTGAACTCGAGCCGCTCATCCCGATTCCCGTCGAAGAGGTCATCGCCGATTACCTCACGATTCCGGGCGACGGCCTTTTCGCCGCCGTCGCGGCCAAAAAAACCGTCGCTCAGTGGATAGAAAAACTGGAAAAAAATTTCGCAAGGGTGCCCGTCGTGGATGTCTCCGCCGCGGCGCTGGCGGCTCAAACCGCCGATCCCCAAAGCCCCGCCGGCCTGCTGCTCGACATCGGCGGCTCGTCCACGTCGGCGGTCTTTTTGGAAAACGGAGCCGTGGTTCAGACGCGGACGATCGCCTTCGGCGGAGAAAACGTCACGCGGGCGCTGGCGCGGGAGTTGTCCGTCAGCATCAGCGAAGCGGAAAAAATCAAAATCCATTTCGACGCCAACCGGCACATCCCCGAAACGCTTGAATGCTGCCGCCAGTTCGGCCGGGAATTGAAAAACACCGTGGAGTATCTCATACTCAACGGCCAGCTCCAACAGGAACCGGCGGACATCATCTTTTCAGGCGGCGGGGCGTTGTTTGCGCCGCTGATTGAAGAGTTGAAGAAAATTTTTTCCTGCCCCGTCACGCCGCTGAATCTGATCCAGAAGAAAAATCTGGAAGTCGAGGACGGCATCAAGGCTTCGTTCAATCCTCTGATCATGAATACGGCACTGGCCGCGGCGCTGAGAGTTTCATCGCGCCGGCCCTCCTTCAATTTCCGGCGGGAGGAATTCGCGGCGGCGAGAGGCAAACTGGATGTCCGGCTGCAGAAAAAATGGGCGGCCGCCGTCGGCGGCGTCATCATCGCGCTGGCCGTCGCCAATCAGTTTCTGGATTACCACTTGAAGCGGCAACAGCTCCAAAACATCAAGACACAGATGGCCTATATTTTCAAAAAGGATTTCCCCGAAGCCCCGCAGATGGTGGACCCCGTCCGTCAGCTTCAGACCAAACTGGAAGAAAACAAGAAAAATTTCGGTTTTCTGGAGACGTTCTCCGAAGCGACCGTGGCGGATTTCCTGAAGGAAATTTCCGCCAAAATCCCGCCGTCGCTGGACGTCGTCGTCCATTCTTTCAGTTATGACGGCGGCGTGATCGCGATGCAGGGCGAGGCGAAAGACGCAAACGAGGTGTCCGCGGTTAAAAACGTTCTGGCGCAATCGCCGCTTTTTCGGGACGTCGCGATCGGACAAACCGCTTTGGCCAAAAACGGCGGCCGGGTTGATTTCAGTTTAAGAATTGCGGTGAAACCATGAAGGAATTCTTCAACAAACTCGAGCCCAAACAACGCGCCTTGGTGATACTGGCCGCCGCGTTTGTCGCGGGCGCGCTGATTTTGGAAATCCTGATTTTTCCTTTTTGGGAAGAAAAATCGCGGTTGGAAAAATCCATTCAATCCAACCGAAAAAAAATCGCCGAGTTAAAAAAGCTGGACGAAACCTTTGCGGCCCAGCAGGAGAAGATCTCCGCGATCAGGCGCAATCTCGCGGCGCGCGGAAGCGATTTTTCCCTGTTTTCCTATCTGGAGCAACAAGCCGCGCAGGCCGGCGTCCGGGGCAACATCAAACAGATGAATTCGACAAAGGGGTTGTCCTCGGCCGCTTTCGAGGAATCTCTCATTGACCTCAAGCTGGAGAAAATCACGATCAAGCAATTGGCCGACTTCCTCTCCGTCGCGGAATCGCCGACGGCGCTGGTCCGCGTCAAAAAAATCTCCGTGGCGAAAATGAAAGACACACCGGAATATCTGAGTGCGCAGCTGCAAGTATCCTCCTTTCAGCCGCTGGCGCCAACCCGGGAGCGGTAAGATGAAGTTTCCGAAGAAAAATACATTGGGATTTGCGCTCTATGCCGTCGTCATCACCGGCGTTTTTTTGTACCTGCTCTTTCCTTCGGAAATCGTTCAATCCCGGCTGGAGGAGGCGGCCGGGACGGCCGGCCTCGCCGTCAAAATGGAGTCGCTGCGGCCGGCGTTCCCTCTGGGGTTGAAGTTCAAAAATCTTCACGTGGCCTCCCGCTCGACCGGCCGAAAATATCTCGACGGCGAATGGCTGGACCTGCAAATCAGCCCGTTGAGCTTCGTGCAGAAAAATAAAAAAATCAACTTAAGCGGCAAGGCCTACGGGGGAAAATTCAGCGGCGATTTGCGGCTCGCGTCCTGGGATAAAATGGCTTCGCCGACGGCGGCACAGATGAAGTTCGACGATGTGGATTTGGCCCGGGTTTCATTCATCCGCGACGCGCTGGGAAGGGCTATCGCCGGAAAAGCGAGTGGCCGCTGGGCGCACAAAGCTTCGGAAATTTCGGGAAGCAATCTTTCCGCCGCGTGCGATTTGCTCCTCAAAAAAGGCAGTTTCCCCCTGCAGGAACCTTTTTTGGGCGCCGATCGCATCGACTTTGACAACGGCGAAATCAAGGCGAAGCTGCAAAACGGCGTTCTCCGCGTGGAGAAACTCCACATCATCGGCCCGCAAATGGAATGCTCTTTAAGCGGCGACATCACCCTGACGGATGAATTCCGGCAAAGCGCCCTGAACCTCAAAGGCGAAATGATTTTGTCCAGCAACAAGGCCAGGCTCAATGTGACCATCGGGGGCACATTGGATAATCCGTTGCTGCGGTATCTCTAGAGAGGCGAAACGGTGTCAAGAATCACGCAAACCTTGAAGGAAAAATTCAAACAGCTTGGAAACTTACCGTCCGCTTGGGCGATAAACGGCGATTTTCTGAAGTCATTGCTCATCGTCGCGGCCATCACCGTTTTGTCCTTTGAAATGACGGATCTGTTCTACAAAATCATCAGCCTTCCCCTCATCCAAAAGGAAATCGCGCCCGCGCCGGTCCAATCTCCCCATGCGACCGCGGCGGCCGCGCAGGACAAAAAGCCTTCGGATTACGCGGTCATCACGGAACGCAATCTGTTCAAATCAACATTAAAGGCCGTCTCCCTGAACCAGGAAGGACTTTTTCCCGATCAAGACAAGACGGATTTCGATCTCAAGGGAACGGTGGCGGGTCCTTCATCCTACAGCTACGCCATCATCGAGGAACGCGCAAACAAAAAACAGAAGCTGCTGAAACCCGGAGACAAAGTAGGGTCCAGAGAACTGGTGAAAATAGCGCGCAACGAGGCAACCTTCCGGGAGGGGGGCAGAGAAATAAAGATGAAAGTGAAAGAAACCATCGAAGGTCCCCTGATTCCGTCTTCCGCGTCACCCGCCGCTCGGACAGGGGATCTTAATATGACACTGAATCCGGAAAATATTCGGGAAGGCTTGAACAACCTCAAGGCGTTGATGAGTCAGGCGATCATCCGTCCCTTCTTAAACCAGGGCAACCAGGAAGGTTTCATCATTTCCAACATCGCTCCGGAGAGCGTTTATGCGAAGATGGGTCTGAAAAACGGCGATATTATCATCAATGCCAACAATCAACCGATTCATAGCGCCGGAAGCCTGCTGCATTTGGTGAATTCCCTGGAGTCCGGCGGCAAAATCAGTTTATCCATCAAAAGGGAGGGCAAGCCGCAAACGATTCATTATTCCTTCAATTAATTGAAAGGGTCGTGACGATGTATGCCGATTATTTCCGTTTAAAAGAAAATCCGTTCCATTTGACGCCGGATCCCCGCTACCTGTTCTTGAGCCGGCAGCATCAGGAAGCTCTCAATTGCCTGATTTACGGCATCCGGGAGAAAAAAGGATTCATGATGATCACCGGCGACATCGGTCTGGGCAAAACCACCATCTGCCGCAGCCTGCTGGAAGCCCTCGACCCCTCGGTCGAAACGGCGCTGATTTTCAACACGGCCATTTCCGACACGGATCTTCTGGAGATGATCCTCGGCGAATTTAGCGTTTCGGCGCCCGGCGAAAGCAAAAACAAAAAGGTGTATTTCGACATCCTCAACGACTTTCTGTTGAAAAATTTCGCCGCCGGCAAAACGGCCGTCCTGCTGATTGACGAGGCCCAGAATCTGTCCCACGGCGTTTTGGAACAGATCCGAATGCTCTCCAATCTGGAAACAGAAACGGAAAAGCTCCTCCAGATCATTTTGATCGGACAGCCGGAATTGACCGCCAATCTGATGCTGCCGGCGCTTCGTCAGCTCAATGAAAGGATAACGGTGCGCTACAACCTGAAACCTTTCTCGCCGGCTCAAGTCAAGGAATACATCCGTCACCGGCTCAAGGTCGCCGGAGGTCCCGGCGCCATCCGATTCACGTACGGCGCCAATCAGTTGATTTATCATTTCACGGAAGGCATCCCCCGGCGGGTCAACGCGCTGTGCGACAGAGCCCTGCTGGTCGCCTACACGAAAAACACCTCCCGAATCGACCGTCAAATCGTCAAAACGGCGGTTCGCGACATCGGTTTGGACTATTTTCAAAAGACCATGGGCGCCGGGAAAAAATTTTGGGCAAGGCTCAGCGTTTGAAGACGATTGTAAATTCTTGACCAAAGGACGATTATGAGCTACATAAACAAAGCCTTGCAAAAGGCGCGGGAAGAACAGAAATTACCTTATCCGGCTTACGAGCCGATCATTTCGTCTCCGGAAGACAACGGTAAAAAAAGCAACAAACGCTTTGCCGTTTTGATATTGATATTGGCGCTCGGGATCGGGGGTGTTTTTGCCTTGTGGTTTGAGGCAACGTCCCCGAAAGCCCCGGCGGCGCCAAAACAGCCGGCATCCCGCCCCGAGGCCGCGGAAGCGGAAAAACCGCAACGGGCTGAAGCCTCCGCAGCGGACGTCAAAGCGCCGGTCGTCGCGGCAACGCAAAAAAACGATCCGGCGGACATCCCGCCCAAGGGGCAAAAAGACGATGCGAAAGCGCTTTACGTCCAGGCGCTGGAGAATCATCGCCGGGGCAATTTGCAAAAAGCCAAGGAGCTCTACAAAAAAGTGATCAAACAGGAACCGCGCAACATCGAGGCTCTCAATAATCTGGGCGTCGTTTACATGAACTTAAACGTTCACAAATGGGCCGTCATCCGGCTCAACGACGCGCTCAAGATAAAACCGGACTATGCCGACGCCCTTTACAATCTTGCCTGCCTTTACGCGCGGGAGCATAACTTGGGAAAAAGCGTCGACTATTTGAAAAAAGCCGTCGGCTACAATCCCAATCTCAAAAAATGGGTGAAGGAAGACAAGGACCTTCAGGTTCTGGCTGATTTGCCCGAATTCCGAAAACTTTTGGAGAACGACGAAAAACGATGAAAGAATTCAATTCGCTCAATGTCAAAATACGTTTGTTGCTTGCCGCCTTCCTGCTGCTGATTTTTTTCTGGCCGTTTGCCGACGCCCGGGCGGCCCGCGTCGCCGGCCTTGACGAAACGCCCGTCGTTCAACCGTCCCAATCCAAACCGGCGGCAGACAAAATCAGCGCGCCGCCGGCCGCTTCCGTCAAACCGGATCTGCCGCCGAAAGCGGAAAAAAAGGAAGAAGCGGCAACCTCGTCTCCGGAGAAGGAGGAAAAGCCCGCTGATCCATCCATCCCGAAGAAAACCGGGCAAAAATACGTAACGCTCGATTTCGACAACGTGGACATCAGCGTGCTGGTGAAATTCGTCAGCGAACTGACCGGGAAAAATTTTCTGATCGACGAAAAGGTGAAGGGCAAGGTGACCGTCATGTCACCCAAAAAGATTCCGGTGAACGACGTATACAAGGTCTTTCTCTCCATTCTGGAAATCAACGGCTTTACGGTCGTTCCCTCGGGCGATATGATCAAAATCGTCCCTTCGTCCGTGGCGCGGGAAAAAAGCCTGGAAATCCGCACCAAAAAAGATCTGGCGGAACCGGAAGACCGCATGGTCACCCAGGTGATTTCCCTCGAACGCGCCAATCCCGATGAAATCAAAAGGGTGCTGGATCCCATTGTCCCCAAGACCGGCTCCGTGCTGTCCTATCCGGCGGCCGGCATGCTGATTGTCACCGATTATCTGTCCAACATCCGGCGAATTCAGGAAATCGTCTCGGCGCTGGACGTCGAAGGCGCCGGGGGCCAGATATCTTACATTCCCCTGCAGAACGCCTCCGCCTCCGAAGTCGTCAAATCTTTAAGCGCCATTTTTCAGCCGACCATGACCCGGGCGACCGGCGTCCGGATGGTCGCCGATGCGCGAACGAATTCCATCATTTTGTTGGCCAGCGTCGCGGAGACGGAAAACATCCGCAAACTGGTCGCCTACATGGACAGGGACGTCCCGCGGGGCGAATCCAACATTCAGGTTTACCGTCTGCAGAACAGCGTCGCCGAAGATCTGGCCAAGGTCTTAACCAGCATCATTCAGGGCGCCAGCGTCACGGCAACCCCCGCGGCGGCGGGCACGACACAAGCGGCACAAAAAATCACAACGCCCGCCGTCTCGAAAAACGTTCAGGTGGTTCCGGACAAGGCGACCAACACGCTGGTCATTATGGCCGAACGCGAGGATTACAAAATTCTCGAAAGCATCATCAAACAGCTCGATGTTCCGAGAGCCATGGTTTACATCGAAGCGTTGATCATGGAAGTCAACGCCACCAAGGACTTCAAGCTCGGCGTGGAGTGGCGCGGCATCACCGAACACGGTTCGGTTGACGGCAATCCAACGGCCGCCTTCATCGGCTCGGGCGGCGCCGGCACGACCGCCAATCCGGGCGGCTACAACATTCTCGACGGATTGATCACCACCACCCCCCTGGGCGTCACGGGAGCGTTTCCCAGCGGTTTCTCTATGGGGATTATCGGCACCGGCATCACGATCGGCGGGGTAACCTTTCCGAGCATCGGCGCGGTCGTCCAGGCTTACAAAAACGATTCGGAAGTCTCTATTCTCTCGACGCCACAAATTCTGACGCTGGATAACGAAGAGGCGGAAATCAACGTCGGATCCAATGTCCCGTATTTGACGCGTCAGGACACCACCAGTTCGACCACCTCCATCAACTACAATAATTACGAATACCGGGATGTTGGCGTGACGTTGAACATCACTCCGCATATCAACGAAGAAAACTTCATCCGTCTGAAAATTTCCCAGCAGGTCACCAAGGTGGTCGCCGGCGTTTCCTCCGACACGACCAAGCCTTCGACGCCGACCACGTTAAAACGAACGGCCAAGACAACCGTTGTGGTCAAAGATAAAGAAACCGTCGTCATTGGAGGACTGGTCGGCGACAGCACAGAAGCCAGCACCTACAGAATTCCGCTTGTCGGCGACATTCCCCTTCTGGGATGGCTTTTCAAAACCAAGGCTTCCTCAAGGGAAAAAACCAATTTGTACGTTTTCATCACTCCCCATATCGTCCGAACGCAGCAGGAAGCCGCGGCGCTTTATCAGGAAAAACGGGAATCGATGGGCGAAGTGAAAGAAGGCATCATTCGGCTCAACGAGAAAAAATCCGAACCGACATCGAAAAACGAATCGGTTCCCCCATCCGCTCAACCGGCCGCCAAGCCCTGATGTGAGGTTTGATTTTCAATGTCCCAGATCCATACAGCCCTAAAAGATTCCGCGGATTCGGCGCGCGCGCGCGTCCCGAAGCCGGAGGCGGCTTTGTCCGCCCTGGAGCGAAAACTCCTGGAGGCGGGAGTTTCTTCCGACATCCTCCTTCAGGCGCGTTCGGCGAATAAAACCAACGGCGCGGGATATTTCGACTATCTGCTCAAGAAAAAAGCCATCGGCGAAATGAAGCTTTTGGAAATTTTGGCGGAGCATTTTCGTCTGCCCCTGCGGACCTCTTTACCGATGGAAAGCATCGATATTGACTTCACGCAAAAAATTTCCATTCAATATCTGAAAAAAAACAAAATCGTCCCCCTGATCACCTCCGACGAGGCGGTCGCGGCGGTCAATGATCCGTCCCTTTTCCAGCCTCTGGATGATCTACGCCAATTGCTCAACCTGCCGGAGATGTCCGTCGTGCTGGCCCCGCAGGACGCGATTACGGCGGCCATCAACATGGCCTATGACATGAGCCGCGCCACCGCCAAAGACTACTTCGAGGAAATCAGCGCCTCCGAAACCGACGATCTCATTTCCCGGATTGACGAAACAACGGATCTGCTCGACGAAACCAGCGACGCCCCGATTATCAAACTGGTCAACCTGATTCTGTCGGGCGCGCTGAAAGACCGCGCCAGCGACATCCACGTCGAACCCTATTCCGGCAGCCTGAAAATCCGCTACCGCATTGACGGCATTTTGTACGACATTCTGACGCTGCCGCGGCGGATTCAATCCCCGCTGGTGTCCCGCATCAAAATCATGGCCAAGCTCAACATCGCGGAAAAACGTCTGCCGCAGGACGGCCGCATCGAAATCAAAATCGCCGACCGGCTGGTGGATGTCCGCGTATCCATTATTCCCACAGCGTTCGGCGAAAGAGTGGTGCTGCGTCTTCTGGACAAAACCGCCAACATGCTGCAGCTGTCCGACCTGGGCATGCATGACGAACGCATCAAGCTGCTCAACAAGTTAATCAAATCCCCCTACGGCATTATTTTGGTCACCGGCCCCACGGGCAGCGGCAAGACCACCACCCTCTACGCGGCGCTGTCCACGATCAACCGTCCGGAAATCAATATCATCACCATTGAGGATCCGATCGAATATCAGATTGACGGCATCGGACAGATTCAGGTCAATCCGAAAATCGACTTGACCTTCGCCGCGGGGCTCCGCTCCATCGTGCGTCAGGACCCCGACGTCATTTTGATCGGCGAAATCCGCGACCGCGAGACGGCGGAAATCGCCATTCAGTCCTCTCTCACCGGCCATCTGGTGTTCTCCACCCTGCACACCAACGACGCGGCCAGCGCGGTGACCAGACTGATTGACATGGGCATCGAACCCTTTTTAGTCACCTCGTCCATTGTCGCGATCATCGCGCAGAGGCTGGTGCGCGTCCTCTGTCCGCACTGCAAGGAAATTTACACGCCCGACGATGAGTCGCTGGCCAACATCGGTCTGGACAGATCGGTGCTTCAACATAACACCTTTTACCGCAAGAGGGGCTGCAATTTGTGCATGCAGACGGGGTTCCGCGGAAGAACGGCCATTTTCGAGATTCTGGTCATGGACGATGAAATCAAACGGCTGGTGTTAAAAACATCCGATGCCAATCAAATCAACGACCTCGCCTTGCAACGGGGCATGATCTCTCTGCAGAAAGACGGCATTTACAAGGTCTTGGCCGGCATCACAACCATTGAAGAAGTGCTGCGGGTGACGCGCTCACTCGGCCGCGAAAACGACATTGTTTTGGAAATCTAAATCAGCGGAGGGGCCCCCTCGAACACGGAAAGCAGGTGGATCATGATTGAATTTTACAAAATGAGCGGAAGCGGCAACGACTTTATCATCATCGACAACTTAGATTTGTCGCTGGACATCGGCGATCTGTCTTCCTTTGCCGTCAAGGTCTGCCAGCGCAAAGTTTCCGTGGGCGCCGACGGACTGATCGTTCTGGAGCCGTCAGACACGGCCGATTTCAAGTGGCGTTTTTTCAATTCCGACGGCTCGATGGCGGAAATGTGCGGCAACGCCGCCCGCTGCGTCGCGCGCCTCGCTTACCTGAAGGGCATCGCGGGAAATCCCATGTGTTGGGAGACGATTGCCGGCGTCATCCACGCGGAGATCAACGACGACTTGATTAAAGTGAAGCTCACCGACCCGTCCGCCGTCGAAATCGGCATCACGCTGGACGCCGACGGACAAACCTTCATCCTCGACAGCCTGGATACGGGCGTTCCGCACGCGGTCGTCTTCGCCGAAGACGTCAATGATTACGACGTCGCCGGCCACGGCCGCTTGATCCGTTATCATCAGCGATTCGCCCCCCGCGGCACCAACGTGGATTTTGCCATGGTTCTGGATCAGCACAACATGAAAGTGCGGACGTACGAACGCGGGGTGGAGGGAGAAACGCTGGCCTGCGGAACAGGCTGCGTGGCCGCGGTTCTGGCGGCCGCCACGCACCAACTGGTGGAATCGCCGACGGACGTCCTGGTCCAAAGCGGCGAAACCCTGCGCATCTATTTTTCCAAAGAAGGCGGCGCCTTTTGCGAAATTTATCTTGAAGGCAAAGTAAAAATCATTTATCAGGGAATGCTTTTTGAAGAAGCCTATCGGTAACCGATGGAAAATCCATACGCAAGGAGAAACACTTTGGAAACCGCTCAACGATTGAAAAAAATTCCGCCCTATCTTTTCATGGAGTTGAGGAAAAAAATCAACAAGGCGAAAGCCGACGGCATTGACGTGATTTCGCTGGCCATCGGCGATCCGGTGGAGGCGACGCCCGACGCGGTCATCGACGAGCTTTGCCTCACGGCGCGGGATCCGCTGAATCACCGTTATCCGACGGACGAGGAAAAAGGCATGCTGGCGTTCCGCCGTGAAGTCGCCGCGTGGTACAGGGCCCGCTACGGCGTTGCACTGAATCCGGAGACCGAAATTCTGGGACTCATCGGGTCCAAGGAAGGCTGTCACCATTTCATCCTGGCCCACGTCAATCCCGGCGACGTCGTTTTGATGACCGATCCCGGCTATCCCGCCTACCGTTCGAGCATTTTGATGGGCGAGGGAGAACCCTACAATGTTCCCATCCTGCCGCAGAACCATTACCTGCCGGTGCTGGAAGACATTCCGACGGACGTCGCCAAAAAGGCGACCGCCATGTTCCTGAATTACCCGAACAACCCGACCGGCGCCTGCGCGACGATGGATTTTTTGAAAAAATTGGTTGAGTTCGCGCGCAGTTTTGACATCGCGATTTGCTATGACAATCCCTACAGCGAAATCGTCTTCGCGGGACAGCAGCGGATCAGCTTCCTGATGGCCGACGGCGCCAAAGAGGTCGGCATCGAGCTCAACTCGCTTTCCAAGCCTTTCAACATGTGCGGCTGGCGGCTGGGCATGGCCTGCGGCAACCCCGATTTGATCGCGGCCATCAGCAAGGTCAAGGAAAACACCGACTCGGGCATCTTCAACCCGATTCAATTCGCCGGCATCAAGGCCCTTCAAACCCAGGCGCCCTTTATCGAAAAAATGCTGGATATTTACGGCCGACGCCGCGCGCGGGTCCTCGAAACGCTCAGGAAAATCGGCATCGAATTCAATCCGCCGAAAGGCACATTTTATCTGTGGGTTCCCGTTCCCCAAGGATTGACGTCACTGGAATTCACCAACCGCCTGTTCGACAAGACGGCCGTCGTGGTCGCCGCGGGAACCGCTTACGGTAAATTCGGCGAAGGTTTCGTGCGCATTTCGCTGACCGTGCCGGACCAGAGGCTGGAAGAGGCGATGCAAAGAATCGAAAAAGAATTCAGGATCTGACAAACGCAAAAAGTTTATTGCGACCGACTTGAGATTAGTCGTTGTCCTTCATCACCGATGGATGATTTGGTGTTTCCTTGGATTTGTTCTCGCCGCGCCGGAGAAGGGTCCGGCGGCGTTTTTTCAAAAAAGCGGGAGAGCTTGCAGATTTTTACAGGGAAACGAAATCCAAAATGGATTTCAGGCTGAAAGGACCAGCCGGGAACAATTGATCAAGTTGAGAGTCTTTTATGGAAATGGGAATTTTGGGGCTTCCCCAGAGCGGTAAAAGCACCTTGTTTGAAATCATGACCGGCGTCAAAAGCGGTTCGTCCCATCATGAAACCGTGGTGCGCGGGCAGGCGACGGTGCCCGACGCGCGTTTCGACAAACTGGCCGAAATCTACAAGCCGGCGAAAGTTTCTCCGGCCAAGGTTCCCTTCGTGGACGTGCACGCCGTGGGCGAGCATCCCTGGGAAGCCATCCGGCAGAATTTAAGCGGCACGGACGGAATCCTGCATGTCGTGGACGGGTTTTCATTGCCCGATGTTCAGCTGTGCCTGGAGTCCTACCGCAAGCTGGAGGACGAATTGATTCTTTCGGACCTGGCCATCATTGAAAAGAAACTGGAACGCTTGGCGAAGATGTCCAAAAAAGCGATTCCCCCGCAGGAAGCGGCGCAAAACGAATTGTTGCCGCGGCTGAAAGACTGCCTCGAAGCCGGAAAACCGCTGCGTCAGGCGGGGCTTACGCCCGCGGAGGTCTTTACGCTGCGAAGCTTTTCCTTCTGGACGATCAAGCCGGAACTTGTCGTGGTCAATCTGGCCGAGGAAAACTTGTCGTTTGCCGAAGATTTCGCCGAAACGACAAAGCTGTCCGACCCGGTGATGGGCATCTGCTGCAAAATTGAAGCCGAACTGGCGGGCCTCAACGCTCAAGACCAAAAAGAATTTTTATCCTCCATGGGGCTTTCCGAACCGGCCTTTGGACGCATCATCCGCGCCGCGTTTTCCCTTCTGGGCCGAATCTCCTTCTTCACGGTCGGCGAAGATGAGGTCAAAGCCTGGGTGATCCCCGCGCAGACCAGGGCCCCCAAAGCGGCCGGCGCCATCCACAACGATTTTGAACGGGGATTCATCAGAGCGGAAGTGATGCATTACGACGATTTCATCGCCTGCGGCTCGGCGGCGCAGGTGAAAGCGGCGGGAAAACTTCGATTGGAAGGAAAGGATTACATCGTTCAGGACGGCGACATCATCACGTTCCGCTTCAACGTTTGAGCGGACGACCCTGCGGGAGGGCTGAAAAAACATGACATCAAAACTAAACAAATTCATTTTCCTTTTATTTTTTCTCTCCGGGTTCTGCGGTCTTCTTTATCAGGTGGTCTGGGTCAGACTGGCGTTTACCTCCTTCGGCGTCATCACGCCCGTGCTCTCTGTCATCGTTTCCGTCTTCATGCTGGGACTCGCCCTGGGATCCTTCTGGGGCGGCAGGATAATCGCGGTCATGACGCGGCGTTTCAAAAAATCCCCTCTGATTTTCTACGCCGTCACGGAGCTTTTCATCGGCGCGGGGGCTTTTGCCGTTCCGCGGCTGTTTGCTTTTGGAGAAACGCTGCTTGACGCCGCGGGAGCCATGGATTCTTTTCGTTATCTTTTTTTCTCCGATGTCATCATCGCAATTTCCATTTTGCCGTGGTGCATTCTGATGGGCTTTACCTACCCATTCATGATGTTCTTTATCAAAAACATGGATCCCCGAAACAGGACCAGCTTCAGCTACTTATATCTGGCCAACGTACTGGGTGCCATGTGCGGCGCTTCGTTGACGGCCTGGGTCTTGATCGAGTTGCTCGGCTTCCGGGAATCCCTGATGCTCGCGGCCTCGCTCAATTTTCTGATTTTTATCAGCGCTTTTGCCGTCGGCCTCCGCTTTCGCTTTATACCGGACGACGACGAGGGACAAACATCCTCTTCTGCTCTTCAGGGAAAACCGATCCGGCCGGCGGAGAAAAAAATCTTTACCTTCCTTTTGCTCTTTTTCACGGGCTTTTGCTCCATGGCCATGGAAATCGTCTGGGTAAGGTCTTTTACCCCCGTGCTCATGACCACGATTTACGCGTTTGCCTCGCTGCTGACCGTCTACCTATTCGCCACGTGGGTCGGATCTTTCCTGTACCGCAGGCACGCCCGCATGAATCAGCTTTTCTCCCCCGGTAGACTGCTGGGTTTCTTGGCGATCTTTTCCGTTTTCCCGGTATTTTTCAACGATCCGCGGCTGATGATGAACGAATACGTTGTTCTCTTCAGTATCTTCCCTTTCTGCGCCGCGCTGGGGTATCTGACGCCTTTTCTGATTGATGACTACGCCCACGGCAACGCCCGCGAAGCGGGCAAGGCTTACGCCGTGAATATCGTCGGCTGTGTCGCCGGACCGCTTTTCGCGTCCTACTGGTTTTTGCCGCACGTCGGCGAAAAATTTTCATTGATCCTTTTGGGATTGCCTTTTGGGATTTTTTTCGCCGCCTATTACAAAAAAGAAATTTTCAGAAAAACGTCCGCGGCGGTTCTTTTCATTTCCGCCGTCGTGCTGATGCTGACGGCGGCTTTTGTCAATATCAGCTACGAAGACGCTTATTTGGTGTTTGGGGATCATTTTCGCGACTTCCAGCTTCTGGAAAAGGGCTCGGTGATACGGCGGGATCACACGGCAACCGTCATTAACGCCGGGGAGGGGCTAAACAAAAGGCTTCTGGTCAACGGCATCGGTATCACGAAACTCACGCAAATCACGAAAATGATGGCGCACCTGCCCTTGGCGTTTCTGGAAGAAAAACCTTCCTCCGCTTTAATCATCTGCTTGGGGATGGGCACGACATTCCGTTCCGCCTTGAGCTGGAACATCAAAACCACAGCCGTCGAACTTGTCCCAAGCGTCCGGGATTCTTTCGGATATTATTTCGACGATGCCGAAGCCATCCTGAACAATCCCCTCGGAGCCATTGTGGTGGATGACGGACGGCGTTTTCTCAAAAGAACCGGCGAATCCTACGACATCATCACGATCGATCCGCCGCCGCCGCCGGAAGCCGCCGGATCGAGCCTTTTGTATTCGGAAGAATTTTACGCGCTCGTCAAGAAACGGCTCAAGCCCCATGGCATCCTCCAGCAATGGTTCCCTTGCGGCGAACTGAAAATTTTACAGGCCGTCGCCCGATCCCTCTCCAACGCTTTTCCTTACGTCAAAGTATACAAATCCGCGGAAGGATGGGGATTTCATTTTCTCGCTTCCAATCGTCCGATCGAAGTTCCCTCCGCGCAAACCATGCTTTCCCGCATTCCTCGCACCGCGAAGAAAGATTTGGCGGAATGGTTCTTGTTCAAGGATGAAATAACGCTGCTGCGCTTTTTCCGGCTGATGTTATCTCAGGAGATTCCCTTTTCGGCTTTGCTCAATGCGGATCAAAGCATATCGATCACGGACGACCGCCCTTTTAATGAATATTTTTTCCTGCGGCGGACACACGACTCGCTGCGCGGCCGATATAAGGTCGTCATCTGCGAGCCGGCCCCGGCGAAGTCCGTACCCTAAGAGGCATCCCATCAGGCCATGAAAGACGTCCCCTCCAAAATCCTGCTTGTCATCATTTTGCTGCTGGTTGCATTGGCCATTCCGCAGTTTTACCCCACCGGCGTCATGATTTACTTTCGACTGGCGCTTCTGGTCTGGATTCTTCAGGAAATCGTCCGGCTCTTCAAGGCGGTTTTCTTCGATACCAAAACACCCAAAGCGTTCGTCAACTTCGGCATTGTCGTTTTTTCCCTGCTGGTTGTCTTCATCGTGCTGGAAGCGGCGTTTATGTTCATTCCACGGTCGCACGGCAGCCATTACTCGCTGGCCGCCAAATTGTGGCTGGCCAAGTACTGGAAACCCATCAATTCGTACGGATTCAGGGATAAAGAACCGCGAAACAGCAAAAACGTCATCTTTTTCGTGGGGGATTCCTTCACCGCCGGCCACGGGCTGAAATCCATCAATGACCGGTTTCCGAATATTGTGGAAAGAGAGCTTCTGAAAAAAGGCGTTTTGTGCTCCGCCGTCATCATCGCTGGAAACGGCGACGACACCCTGACGGAATTCCGCCGACTGAACAGTTTTTATTATCTGTCGAAAATCAAACCGACGATGATCGTCCTGCAATATTTCGGAAACGACATTGAGGAAATCGCCCAACAAAACGGCATTGCTTTCGAGGGGTTCCACCCGCCCAAAGACATGAACAGCTTTCTTTTATTCGTCGGCTCCGGATCCTACCTCTTCAATTATATCTACTGGCTGTATCCTCGGGAAAAATTCGGCCAGCCCTATATCAACTTTCTGAAACGCGCCTATCATAACGACATCGTGTTCGGTCAGCACAAGGAAAACTTGATGAATTTCATTCATTACGCGCGGCAAAATTCCATTCCCCTCATCGTCGTGGTCTTCCCGTTCATTCAGGATCTTGAAATGAGCGATGAAATGTATGTCAACGATATCGTGCGTTTCTTTGAATACCATCATGTGCCCACCATCAACGTTTCGCCTCTCATCAAAGATATTCCGCTGAAACAGAGAATCATCAATGCCAATGACGCCCACGCCTCTTTGCTCGTTCATCAAATCGTCGCCAAGGAAATTCTGAAAGTCATCGATGAAAACAAACTGATTTCAGATTGATGTTTCGGCGGGGAAGACATCCATCTCGCGGTTCAAAAAACTCCAGGCGGGAGACTGTTCCAAAATGACGGGAGGTAAGGCGCGCAAGAAATTGAAGCGCGCGGCGTATGGGCAGCCGAACGGGGTTCATGGGCAGCGCAATCTGAAATTTGACCGGAACCCATGAGCGTTTTTCAACAGTCCCTCCGCCCCCGCTACTGCGGAGAAAGGACAAAATACGCCGCCCAAGCGGCAAAAGCCCAGCATGCCCATAGGGCAACAGCCGAAGATTTGATGCATCGACGATGCAAAAAGGGCTCCATGCCCGCGGCCACGACAATGGCGAAGCAGGGAATCACGCTCAGCAGATAGAACGATCGCGCGGAACTATAAAAAGAACACTGGATAAAGCGATCCATCATGGCGGCCAAAAACAACAAGATCGTCCCCAAGGAAAAAACGACCGCGTTCCTCCAGGCATAGTTTCTTTTCACGAGCGCCACCACCACGGCGGTCACGATGAAAAAACTGGGAATCAATCCCAGCAACTGTCCCGCCAGCAAAAGATGGACGTTCCAGGGCACGAAGTCGACGATGCCGGAATTGAACCCATCCAGCCAGAAATTGGAATAAACCGCATCCCAGAAGCTCACCACGCCGGAATAAAGGGGGTAAACAAAAGATCGGCCGAAAGACAAGATTTGCGACCAGGTTCGGTAACCGGGGTCCTGCCACCACTGAATAAAACGCTGATGGTCAAGCGGTCCTGCGAACGGGTTGCCCAACGCGACATCGTTTCGATAATAATACCATCCGGAAACCGCGACGGCCGCGCCGAAGACCGCCAAAATATTTTTCAGGACCGATGTCGCGGGCGACCGGAGTTTGACCGCATGCGCCAGCAAAGCGACGACGATCACCGGCGTCATCAGAAGTGCCGTCATTTTCGTCAGCAGCGCCAATCCCCAAACAATACCGATCCAAATAAACGTCCTCGTCTTTTGTTCGCTCTGCGCCGAAGAAACAAAAGGCAGCAGCAAAAGAATCAAATAAGACAACAAAACGCCTAAAAGAGGTTCATTGCCGAAATACTGGCAGGCATAGGTGTGGACGGGCAAGAGGGCGCCGGTCACAACGGCGATGTTTTGTAAATCCTTTCTCTGGCTGAAGACGACGCGCGCGATCCGGTAAACGATCTCGATCTGCAAAAGTCCGCAGGCGACGGGGACGCCGGCCATCATCTTGACCACCACCGGCCAATCGAACCACCGGCTCAGATATGCGTATAAGGGCGCGCTCAACAGATAATTCAGCGGCGGCTGGAACATTTGCCAGCCCTCGGGCGCCAGCGGCAAGGAACGCTTGCTTAAAAGATATTCCAGATACTCAATGTGCCCCCATCCGTCCGCGCCGACCTGAAAATTCAGCCGGACCAGGTTATTGAGGGACAATCCTCCCCATAAAATCAGCATCATCCAGCGGACGGACGAAGGCTCCAACAGACGGCCGAATTTGTTTTTCAACGCCTTGTCAAAAAAGGAAGCAAAAAAAACCAACACAAAAACCACGGCCAAACCGGGGAGGATAGCCGTCAATGCCTCCCAGGACGAAGGCATCCGTTTCGATATGGCCGGCAGCCTGATCGACGCGGCGGACGCGGCGCGTTCCCAAGTCTTGCCGTCTTCGGACACATACCACTCCGGACGGCTCTTGACGGGTAGAGAATCACTGTAAACAATCACGGCAGGATGGGTATCGGGGCTTTGAACATGGATTTTTATGTTATGCCAACCGCTTTTAAGGGGGAAAGGGATGTCCACATCATAGACCTGCTTCCAGTCGTCAAAGGTTCCCCGCGAAGAAAAAACAAAAACGTCATCCAAAACTAACTGAAATTTTTTGAGCGCCTGAACCGTGACGCGCGCTTTCGCGACCGGTTGCGCGACATAAAATCGATGTTGAAAAATATGGTTGAACGCGCCTGTCTTTTTGGCTTCCAGATCAAATTCCGTATCCTTCTTAATCCAAACCGCGCCTTGGCGATCAACCAGAAACAAAACATCCGGCGATTGGATATACTGATGCACCCTGGCCATCCCCAGTAAAATCAGCACCGCGATCACGACGGCCGTCACGCAGAAGGGTTTTTTTAATATTGGGACAGTCATTTTTTAATTTAAAACAAAAAAGACATCGTCTCTTTTGCAACGCTTTTTGCTGACAAAGCAGCCTGTTTTGTGATAGAAATTCGTCAAAGAGCATAAGAAAATCGCCATAGGATGTCAACGAAAATGAATCCGGAACTTTCCGTGGTCATTCTCTGCTACAAAAGCCGGGAGAAGGTCTATGACCTTGCGCGAAAAGCCGTCAGCATGCTTGATCATCGCGCGATTCCCTACGAAATCATTCTTGTGGGGAATTATATCGACGGCGACAGCGACGATACGCCGCGCATTGTGAAGCAAATCGCCGACGCAAACAAAAACGTCCGCGCCCTGACGCTGCCCAAAGAAGGCATGATGGGTTGGGATGCCCGCAAGGGCATGGAAGCCGCGCAAGGGCGGCATATTTGCTTGATCGACGGGGACGAACAAACGCCGCTTGAAGACATTCTCCGCGTCTACGAAAAACTCAAGACCGAACACCTGGATTTCGTGCAGACCTACCGCGTCGCGCGATTCGACGGCCCGACCCGCAAAGTCCTCTCCAAGATTTATAACGTGGTTTTCCGGATGTTGTTTCCCGGCGTCGGTTTGAAAGACATCAATTCCAAGCCCAAGATTTTCACAAAAGACGCCTACCAAAAAATGAATTTGACGTCGGATGACTGGTTTCTGGATGCGGAAATGGCGATCCAAGCCGGACGGCTTAAACTGAAAACCGGCGAGGTTCCCACGACTTTCCAGCGGTGCGCCTATCGTAAATCTTTTGTCACTTTCGCGACGGTTCTGGAATTTGCCGGAAACCTGCTGTCGGCAAAAATCAAAGACTTCGGCAATGAATAAGAAAAATATTTTCATCACCGGCGCCACCGGTAAAATCGGAACGGCCTTGGTCAACGCCCTGGATCCCGCCCGCTACCGGATTTTCGTCCTTTGCAGAACGCTGAGCGCTTTTCCCGGCAAAGAAGTTTGCCTGATTCCGGGCGATTTGCGTCAGCCGCATAGCTACGCCGGCGTCTTTCAGCATCCCCTTGATCTGGTGATTCATTTGGCGGCCGTCACTCACGCCCGCGACGTGACGCTGTATGACCGCGTCAATGCGGAAGCCACCCAAGACCTCATCCGCCTGTGTGCGGCCCATCAAGTCAAACGATTCGTTCTTGCCAGCACGCGGGCCGCTTCAACCTCCGGCGGGGCTTACGGCCGGTCGAAATTAAAGGCCGAGCGATACCTGAAAGAAAGCCCCCTGTCATGGGTCATCCTCCGGATGGCGGAAGTTTACGGCTTTGCGGCGGACCGCGGCATGGATGGGCTTTTCCGCCGAATCAAGAACATGCCTTTTGTTCCGGTGATCGGCGACGGTTGCTACCGCGTCGCGCCGGTTCATCAATCCGACGTCGTTTCGGTGATGGTCACGCTCGCGGAAAAAGAGTCGCTCAAAAACGTGACGTACATCCTGGCGGGGCCCGAAGATTTAACCTATCATGAATTGCTGGAAAAGCTGTTCGCTTTGCACCATGTCCGAAAGATCAAGATACACATCCCCGCGGCCGTGGCATTGCTTTTGTTGAAGCTATACGCCGTTTTCCACAAGGACGGCGGCGCTTTCGTGACGGATCAGATACCGCGGCTGCTTTCGCAGAAAGATTACGACCTCACCGCCGCGCAAAGGGATCTGAATTTCCATCCACGAACCATCGAAAGTTTTTTGTCCGGAAAAATCCGGTCCGACAACGCCGGCGGACGATGATGGTTCAAATTACTTTTCAACGGACCGGCGGCTTGCCTAAAGCCGAAGACAACATCTTCTCCCGCAAAATCCGGGCTTCCCGCCAGGAAGGATTGAGTCGAACCGCCTGATCCATCTGCTCGACGGCTTCTTTAAAAAGACCCTGCCGATATTTCAGAAGGCCCAGATGAAAGTGCGGCGGCGCGGACTGGGGATCCGCCGCGATGGCCTTCCGAAAACAGTCTTCCGCCGGACCGGATTGGTTCATCCCGAGATAGGCAAGCCCCAGATTGTTCAACGTCGCGACATCTTTGGGATTCATTTCCAGCACGGCGATGAAATGCACAGCCGCCCGATCAAACCGTTTTTCTTGCAGATACGCCGCGCCTAAATTGAAATGCGCCGTTTCATTCTCTCCGACGGCGACGAGATTTTGGTAAAACAGCGTGACACTGTCTCTCCAGTACGCGATCTGCCTGAACGTCAGGACGCAAAACGCAACGAGGATCATCACCACGGCGGCAACAACGATTTGACGCCATTTTCCGCCGGTCAGTGCCTCCTCGGCGAAACGCCCGCAGCCGATCATCAATCCCAACTGGGGGATGAGCATATAACGGTCGGCATGGGCATGCCCCCCCACTTGAATGACGCCGATGACGGGAAACAACACGCCCAGATAAAACAGCCAACCCCACAACAAATAGGGATAGCGCCGTCTTTGGATAAAAACCAGCCCTGTGACAAACAATAAAAGGCCCAAAGCAGCCAGCGTCTCGGTCGCGCCGATGGAAGAAGGATAGGGATAAAACACCGTCAAATTAAAAGGCCAGAGCGTCTGGCGGAGATAGACGGCATAAGAAAGCAAAGCATTGGCGAGGCGATCGCTCAACGGAAACTCCAGCAGCGTTTTCACCGCGTCGCTTTTCGTCTGGGCAAAAACGGTCACCGCCGAAGCGGCCGCCGATAAAAGAAACCACGGCAGTTTTTCTCCCAGGAGTTTTTTCCATCCCAAACGCAGACGCTGATGCGGCCAGTAATCCAGCAAAAGCGCGACGCACGGCCAGGTGACCGCCATCGGTTTGGAAAGCAAAGCTGCGACAAACCATGCGGTCGTCAGTCCGTAGGAAATTTTTTTATTGTCCTCCGCATAACGCAGATAAGCAATCATCGCGGCGAGAAAGAAAAAGGCGCATAAGAGATCTTTGCGTTCCGCCGCCCACGCCACCGACTCCACGTGCAGGGGGTGCACCCCCCAGAGGGCCGCCATCAAAAAAGCCGTCCAGAGGGAAGCCCTCAGGCGGACAAAGAAAACAAACGCCAGAAGCACGCATCCGATGTACCATAAGAGATTAATGAAATGAGCGGCTCGGGGGGTCGGCCCGAAAAGCGTCGTATCCAGCATGTGGCTCAGCCAAGTCAGCGGATGCCAGTTGGACGCGGTGAAGGTGACAAAGGCCCAACCGACACCGAGCCAACTTAGGCCCGACGAAACGACGGGATTTTCATAAATGTAGTCAGGATCATCCCAGACGATAAATGCATTTTCCCCGACACGAAAATAAACCAGGGCCACCGTCGCGGCCAGCAAAAAACCGTAAAGCCCGATACGCGAGCATTCGGCGACGTTTTCACAATCATCCCGGTTGGAGCGCATTGGCGAAAATTCTCGTCTCACGAATTTATTTACCACTGTACACAACGGCGATTCCGGATGTCAATGAAATAATCCTCGCCGACGGCGGGAAATTTCAAACGACATTGTTCTTGACAGTCCCCGGCATCCTTTTTATACTACGCCGCCTCTGAAAAAAATCATCGCCGGTTGGCTGTCGGTTACAAACGTTGCGAAAGGAATCAGGACTGAATTTCCGATGAAAATAGCGTTTTTCAACATCGCGCATGAATGCCTGGCCATCTCCATTCTGTCCGCCATTGCCAAAAAGGAAGGCCATCAGGTGCAACTGCTGCACGCCCCCACGCTGTTCCAGGACGGCCTGACCAGGGGATTCCCCCGCATCGCCCGGCTCTTCAATAACGACAAACAAATCTTCGAACAGCTCAGAACTTATCAGCCGGATTTGATCGCCTTTTCCGTGGTAACTTTCCACTACGAAATAGCGCTGCACTACGCGCAAATCTGCCGTCGACTCTGTCCGCAGGCCAAAATCGTCTTCGGCGGCATTCACGTTTCTTGCGTGCCCGAAGTGGTCATCGCCAACGACTTCATCGATTACATCGTCATCGGCGAAGGCGAACAGGCCTTCGTGGACATCATCCGCCACATCGAAAACGGCCGGCCGCTCCAGCCCATCGTGAACACCTGGTACAAAGGCCCCCACGGCGACATCATCAAGGGCAAACAAATCGGCTTTCTCCAAAATCTCGATTCCCTGCCCCACTACGACAAGGAAATCTGGGAAGACATCTTTCCCATCAAGAGCTACTATCTCACGATGGCGTCGCGCGGTTGTCCCTACCAGTGCACCTACTGTTTCAATCATTACTTTAAAAACATCCCCGAGGAGAAATCAATCTACGTGCGGCGCAGAAGCGTCAGCCACGTCATCGAAGAGCTGAAGATCGCCAAAGAAAAATACCACTCCACGACGATCGAATTCTGGGATGACATTTTCATCCTGGACAAGGCCTGGCTCAAAGAATTTCTGGAGGCTTACAAAAAGGAAATCCATCTGCCCTTCAAATGCTATATTCACGTCAATCTTTTCGACGAGGACATCGCCCGGTGGCTCAAGGAAGCCAACTGCCGCTGGGTGGATTTCGGCATCCAACACATCAATGAGGCATACCGCAAAACGTACCTCAAGCGCCATGAAACCAACGCCGACATCATCAAAACGATTCGGCTGCTGAAAAAGTACAAGATCGTGTCCTTCGCCGATTATATCGTGGGGCTTCCTGGAGACACCTTCGAACACAATGAAGAAGCCCGGCGATTCTTCGTCGAAAACACGCCGGACATCATCGAGCCCTATTGGTTTTCCTATCACCCCAAAACGGAAATCATCCAAAAATGTTTCGAACACAACCAGCTGGACGAAGAGACGCTCAACGCCATCCATGCCGGAATGAAACACAGCTATTTCGAAAGCGCTCTAAACTCCCAAGATTTTCACAACGAATATTATTTCATTTTCAAGGTGCTGCCCGCCCTGCCGGCCTTCTTAAGAAAACGTCTGACCTATTCCGTCGCCAAAAGGATACCGTATTTCATCAAATTGCCCTTTTTCTTTTACTCCATTTTTTTCCTGGCGATCAAACACCGCAGTCCGCGCATCAAATATCTGACGACGTTTTACTTAAAGCAGATGTTCTGGATATACCGGTTGAAAATTTTTCCTCAAAAAAACGCCGCTGCCGGCCTGCGCGGGGAAAAACGTGAAATAAAAACATCGGCCGGATGCGTTCATCCGCTGGAGAAACCCTGATGCCGCCGCGCGTTTTGCTGACATCCGTTTTCAAACCTTTCGCGGTGGACGATGTATATTCGCGCCGCGCATCTCTTGTCGAACTGTTTCACAACCAGCTGACCAAATACCAGGGGATCTTTTCGCTGCGCACATCCGACGACTCTTACGGCATCCATGCCATCGGGCGCAATCTTGGCATCCCCTGCACCGTGCTGGATTTCCCGACCCCAAAAAGATTTATCCGGGAAATCAAAAAAGGTTATGATTACATCGGCATCAGTTCCATCGTGCAGAATTTCCAGAAAGTGAAGTGGATGGCGGAGCAAATCAGAAAACTATCGCCGAAATCCAAAATCATCCTCGGGGGCTTTTGCGCCGCCGTTCCGGATTTGCAAAAAATTCTTGACGTGGATTATATCTGCGTCGGCGAAGGTATCAGCTTCATGCGCGGGTTGCTCGGTTTACCGCAGGAATTTGAATTCAAAAATCCAAACGTCCGCACGGATTTCCGCGAATTGCTGGGCTTCCCCTTGTTCGGCATCCCGAAGGCGCCGCAAATCATTGTGGGCGTGGGCTGCTCCTACGGCTGCGACTTCTGTTGTCCCAGCCACTTTTTCGGCCGCAAGCACATCAGATTTTTCACCAGCGGGAAAGCCCTGTTCCAGGAAATCGAGAACGTCTCCAAAACGTTCGGTCTGAATCAAATTTCGCTGATCGGCGACGACAACTTCCTTTTGGATCTGAACCGGGCCGAGGAGTTGCGGCGCTGTGTCGTGGAAAGCGGCAGGGTTTTCAACCTGATGTTATTCGCTTCAGCCGACAAAGTGATGGCCTTCGGCGTGGAAAAATTGGCGGAAATGGGCGCCAGCCTCATTTGGCTCGGACGGGAGAGCCGTTTTTCGCATTACCCCAAAAACCGCGGCATCGACATGAAAGCGCTGATCGAAGAACTGCACCGCTACGGCGTCAAAACCATTCTCAGTTCCATTTTGCTGCTGGACCAACATACCAAAGAAAACATCCGTCAGGACATCGACGAGCATCTCGCCTGCCGCCCGGTCTTCAGCCAATTCGCGTACTACGCCCCTCTGCCCCCAACCCCCCTTTGGGACAAAATGCGTCAGGAAGGAAGACTCCTCAAGGGTATTCCGTGGGAAGACATGCACGCTTTCGATGAGCCGTGGTTTTACCATCCCCATTTTACATCCCAAGAAGCAAAAGCCATTCAGGATGAAGCCTATCAGCGGGATTTTCACGAACTGGGCCCCTGCTGGGCGCGCGTCATTGACGTGGAACATGAAAGCTGGAAATATTTGAAAGATTCCGGCAAAGCCCATCTGCGGGCCCGCGCCGATTTTTTCGCCCGCCAGATGTGGAAACACAAAATTCTGCTGGCCGCGATGGATTACTTGGCGCCGACGGAGCGGATGCGGGATATCATCGGCGCCGTCCGCAACCGGGTGGAAAAATCTTTCGGACGCATCCATCCGCTGCAGAAAGCCGCGGCGCGCGGCTTGTTCCTCACCGGACGATTCCGTCAATTCCGCAACAGGATCCGGGGGGATGTCCGTCAGCCCCCAACCCGCGTGACGTATTACAACGGCACCTGAAAGGACTCAAACCATTAGACACGATTCGGGAGAAATATAAAAACCATGAAAATTCTTCTTGTCAATCCCATCACACGCAACGTTTCCCTGGCTTCGCCCGACCTCGGCCTCGGCTATCTGTCCACGGCTTTAAAGCGGAACCATCACCGGGTTGAAATCCTGGATTGCGTCAACCGGAAATGGAGTTTTGAAGCGTTTGAAACCTACATCGCCCGGACGGACGCCGATGTCGTAGGATTTAAAGTTTTTTCCACGGACCTGCTGTCGGTAAAAAAATCGGTGGACTTTGTAAAAAGCAGGCGACCGGACATCAAGATCATCCTCGGCGGCGCCCATCCGTCTTATTTCCCCGAACAAACGCTGCAATATTTCGAAAACGCTGATTTCGCCATCCGTGGCGAAGCGGAAAAAGGACTGGCAGACCTCCTGACATATCTCTCACGGCCGGAATCGATGAAACTCGAAACCATTCCGGGTTTAATCTGGAAATCGAACAACGAAATCCATTGCAATCCCCCCGTTTTTCCGGAAGACCTGGACGCGCTGGGTTCCCCGGACTGGAACGGCATCGATCCGCGTCATTACCCTTTTCAAACGTCCTATCTGACAAAATCGAAAATCGTGGCCCCGCTGATCATCACCAGAGGTTGTCCCTATGCCTGCACCTTTTGCGCCGTCCGCTCCATCACCGGAAACAAAATCCGCGCCCACAGCGTTTCTTACATCATTCGTGAAATCAAGTATCTTCAATCCGCTTTTCAAATCAGTGAAGTATGCTTCATCGACGATAATTTTCTGGTTTTTAAAGACCTCGTCGCTGAATTGCTTGAACAAATTATTCGGCAGAAAATCAACATCCAGTGGTCTTGCTACGGCATCCGGCTGGATATGCTGGACAAAGCCATCCTTTCTCTGATGGAAAAATCCGGATGTTACCTCCTGACGGTCGGCATCGAATCAGGCTCCCAGCGGATTCTGGATCACATGAAAAAAAATCTAACGGTCGACATGGTCAGAGAAAAGATCAACTTCATCAGAAAGGAGTCCAGAATCAACGTCATCGGGAACTTCATTCTCGGTTACCCGGAAGAAACGGAAGAGGATATCCGCAAAACCATTCGTTTTGCAAAAAGCCTGCCGCTTTACGGGGCGAATTTTTTTCCCTTCCATCCCACGCCGGGCACCGAGATATTCAACCAGCTGGTCGCCCGGCAGGAAATCCGAGATATTGATTGGAAATTAATGGGACTCGACCTGATCACCTATATTCCCCGCGGGCTGTCGAGGAAAAAATTCACTTGGCTGTTTTCTCTGGCGTTTATCAAATTCTACTTAAGGCCTCGGATTATCCTGAACGTTCTGTCCGCCACACGGTCTTTCGAAAGGCTGAAGTATCTCCTGGACAGAGTTTTTACCCTGCTTTTGGATTTCTTCAAGAAGACCTGACGCTCTGCGTGATTCGCGAGGAAGCCGGCATCCCGGAGGCACATACAGGCAGGAATCCGGCGGCCGACAAGAAGCACTTCAGTTACCCGCGAGACCGAAAAGATTATCGCATCACTTCAAAACGGGGGACGAAAGACTCTTCAGGGCGTCGTCGAACATAGCGCTTGACACACTCCGAGGGACTCATTATATTTCGCTTCCGACCCCCGGAAGGCGGATGCGTCCGAATGATGCCCCCGAAGGTTTGCAGATAAAGAGAATCTCACTGAAGGAATCGTCCGCGATGAAAATCGCTTTTTTTAACATTGGCCAACCCCATCTCGCCTTGGAAATCCTGTCGGCGATCGCAAAACAAGAAGGGCACATCGTCCGAGGACTCCATGCCCCGACCCTTTTCAAGGAGGGGTTGACGCGGGAATTCAAGCGGCTGGCCGAATTTTTCAACTACGACAAGTCCTTGTTGTCCAAGCAGCTGGAGGTGTTCCAGCCCGATTTGGTCGCCTTTTCCGTCGTCACCTACTATTACAAATTGTCACTTTACTACGCCGAGATGTGCAAAAAAATCTGTCCTCGGACCAAGATTGTTTTCGGCGGCATCCATGTTTCCTGTTGTCCCGACGTCGTTATCGCTCATCCCGCCGTCGATTACATCGTCATCGGCGAGGGAGAAATCGCTTTTTTGGAAATTATCAAACATATCGAACGCGGCCAGCCCCCCGAACCGATTGTCAACACGTGGTACAAAACCGGCGGCGGCTCCCTCATCAAAGGAAAACAAATCGGCTTTATCCAGAACCTTGATTCCTTGCCGCACTATGACAAGGAAATCATTCCTGACTTCTATCTGTGGAAACATTATTATCTCACCATTACTTCGCGGGGCTGTCCTTACAACTGTTCCTATTGCTTCAATCACTACTTCAAAAATCTCCCCGAAGAATCCTCCCCCTACGTTCGGCGCCGGAGCGTCAAACATGTCATCGAGGAGCTTGTACTTGCCAAAAAAAAATACAATTTCCGCCTGATCGAATTCTGGGATGACATCTTCATTTTGGACAAGGTCTGGCTCAGGGAATTTCTCGACGCCTATAAAAAAGAAATCGCCGTGCCCTTCAAGTGCTACATCCACGTCAATCTCTTCGACGAAGAAACCGCCGTTCTCCTCAAGGAAGCCGGTTGTCGCTGGGTTGACTTCGGCATCCAGCACATCAATGAAGCATACCGCAAAAAATATCTGAGACGCCCCGAAACCAACGCCCAGATCGCAAACACCCTTAAAATCCTGAAAAAACACGGCATCGTCTCCTTCGCCGACTATATTGTCGCCCTGCCGGGAGACACGCTTGCCCACAATGAAGAGGCCCGCCTTTTCTTTGTCGAAAACACTCCCGACATCATCGAACCCTACTGGATGTCCTATCATCCCAAAACCGATATCATCCAAAAAGGCCTCGAAGAAAAAATCCTTGACGAGGATATGATCAATCTCATTGACCAGGGATACAACCCCAACAGTTATTTCGCCGGGGCGCTGGGCGCGCAAGACTTTCACCAAGAATACTACTTTATCTTCAAGGTCCTCCCGGCACTGCCGCGTTTCCTCAGAAAACGGTTGACCTACGATGTTTCCAAAAGAATTCCTTATGGAATCAAAATTCTCATTTACATCTATTCCATTTATTTTCTGGCGATAAAACACAAAAGTCCTCGCGTGAAAGCTTTCACGCTGTACATCACCCGTTACTTGTTTTATGTTCTGAAAAGTAAGTATTTTCCCAAAAAACTGATCGACGACTGCCGGGTCCCGTAGGCCGGGGAGAAACGATGGAACGCAACGTTCAACACATTTTTACGAGAAGTTTATGACACCCACGATACTACTTTCATCCGTTTTCAAACCCTTCGCTGTTCATGATATTTATTCCAGGAAGGAATCCATTCACGAACTGTGGCATAACCAACTTACAAAGGCGCAAGGGATTTTTTCGCCGCGCCACAGTTACGATTCCTTTGGTCTTCATTGCATCGCCAACAATCTCGGCGTTCCCTGCACGGTTCTTGATTTTCCCTCCCAGAGGAGATTCATTCACGAAATCCGAAAAGGATACGATTACATCGGCATCAGCGCCATCACGCCCAACTTTCAGAAAGTCAAATGGATGACGGCGAAAATCCGGGAAGTGGCTCCAAAGTCCAAAATCATTCTCGGCGGATTCTGCACGGCGGTTCCTTCTTTGGACAAACTGCTCGATGCAGACTATATCTGCATCGGAGAAGGCATCAGTTTCATGCGCCAATTACTGGGACTGCCGCCTGAATTCGAATTTAAGAATCCCGATATGACCTTCAACCTGCGGGAACTTTTGGGCGTGCCCGCCTTCGGCCTCCTGAAAAATCCCCAAATCGTCGCGGGACTGGGGTGTTCCTATCGGTGCGATTTCTGCAGTCCAAGCCACTTTTTCGGTCACCGACACATCAAGTTTTTTAAATCCGGAAAAGCTCTGTTCGAAGAAATCGAGCGGGTGTCCCGAAAGTACGGAAAAAACACCATCTCCATCGGCGGAGACGACAACTTCCTGCTGGACCTGGAACGCGCGGATGAGCTGAGGCGATGCATGATTGAAAGCGGCCGCACGTTCAAAATCCTTATTTTTGGCTCCGCGGATAAAGTCGCGGAATTCGGGGCGGAAAAACTCGCCGAAATGGGCGTGGACGGCATCTGGATCGGGAGAGAAAGCGATTTTGCAACCTACCCGAAAAACAAGGGCATCGATATGAAAGGTTTGATCGACGACCTCCGACGTCACGGGATTAAAACGGTGCTCAGTTCTATTCTCCTTCTGGATGAACACACCCGTGAAAATATTTGGCAGGACATTGAAAGTCACCTGGCCTGTCGTCCAACCTTCAGCCAGTTCGCGCACTACGCGCCCATTCCCAACACGCCGCTATGGCAAAGGATGTCCCGGGAAGGAAGGCTGATTCCCGGCATCCCCTGGGAAGAAATGCACGCGTTCAGCGAGCCCTGGTATTTTCATCCCCAATTCACCGTGAAGGAAGGAAAAGAAATCCAGGAGGAAGCTTACCGACGGGATTTCCATGAGCTTGGCCCATCTCTTTTGCGGATGATCGAAACAGACTTCGAAGGATGGAACTATCTTCGGCATGCAAACCAATCTCATCTTAGAGCCAGAGCGGATTTGTTGGCACATCAAATGTGGGGTTACAAGATTATTCTTCTGGCCATGGAGGTGCTCGTCCCTACTGAAAAAATGCGCGAGTTGGTCATAAATGTCCGCCGCAAAGTGGAAAAAGCTTTCGGACCTCCTACTGCGTTTCAAAAAACGGCCGCTTCCGGAGTTTTTCTATTCGGCCGCTTCAGGGAATTCAGGACGCGCCATTGGGGTGACGTTCTCCAGCCGCCTACAAAAGTGGTTCACTACAAGGGCAAGGAGTCATGGTAGTTTTTTGAACATAGCACCGGGTAAGAATCAACAAAAACACATAACGAACGGCGCCTCTATTTTTACTGGAGCCGATGACCAGATTCGAACTGGTGACCTACTGATTACGAATCAGTTGCTCTACCGGCTGAGCTACATCGGCACAAAACGCATCCAGCGCCTGCCCTTTTATCTTAAGGGCTTTTTCTTGTCAAGTTTTTAGGTTATCAACCCATGAATATCAAAATGGTCCTTTTTCTCTTGGTGATTTTGCTTCTTTACGGAGGCATGAATTTCTACGCTTTCTTCAAGGTGAACCATCTCTTTCATTTCTCCGGCGCAACACGGATCCTGTTCGTCATGGTCCTCTTCGCGCTGATTCTTGATCCCATCTTCATCAAATTCATGGAACGACTGCATTGGGAAACAACCGCCCGAAGCCTTGCTTACATCGGATATCTCTGGATGGCCTTCATTTTTTTATTTTTCTTTTTGCAGATCGCTTTGGACCTGGCCGGATGCGTTTTGAAACTCGTTTCGCCCGGCGTATCCGCAAACACGCTCGACGCCGCCTTCTTTTCAACGGCCTGCTTCATCGCCCTCTCGTTATTGATTTACGGATATTACGACGCCCAAAATATCCGAATCACGAAACTTGAAATCCCTGCCGGCCGAGCCCCCTTCCCTGAAAACAAAATCCGCATCGTCCAACTGTCGGATGTGCACGTGGGGTTGATGGTTCGGGGCAAGAGACTGGACGAAATTCTTCAGAGCGTTGCCCGATGCCGTCCGGACATCCTCGTCTCCACGGGAGACCTGCTCGACGGCGAGTTGGACAACGTCTCTGCGGAAGCCGCAAAATTCGCCGGAATAAAAACAAAATACGGCAAGTACGCCGTCACGGGAAATCATGAGTACTATGCCGGGATCAAAAAATCCCTCGATTTTACCCAAAAAGCCGGGTTTGAAATTCTGCGGGATGAGATCAGATACGTCGCCGGCATCAACCTTGTCGGCTTCAACGATGAAACAGACAAGGCGTCTCTCTGGAGAACGGACAAAGCATTCTTCCAGCGTCTGTTACGCCCGGAGTATTTCACGTTGATCTTGAAGCATCAGCCACGCGTCGACAAGCGTCTCCCTTTCAATCTGCAGCTTTCCGGACATACCCACGCCGGTCAGATTTTTCCTTTTATGTTCTTCACGCGCTTATTTTTCCCCAAAAACGCCGGTTACTTTCAGTTGGGCGAAGACAAACACCTTTATGTCAGCGCGGGCACGGGAACCTGGGGTCCTCCCGTCCGTCTTCTGGCTCCCGCCGAAATAACCATCATAGATTTAGTCAAAAAACAGCGCTGAATCCCTTTTCAAAAATCTTTTTTACAAAATGCCGCATCAAATGATTTTTCTTACATTTTTTTTCAATGGCGACGGTGTGGAAACAAAAAAATTTTTCTTTCAAATTAACGATTTTCCCTTGACAAGACCCCCATCCTTATATAGGAATAGCCTATATTTTACAAGCAGCCTAAAAACGCAAAAAAATTTGGGGGGAATCTTTCTGAAACCGGAAAATGGTTTCGGAACTTGAGTGCGACAAATTTGTTTTGATCGAAAGGCATTGAAGCGAGTTTTTTTATAAAGCGAATTTCGGTGAATTGCTTCAGTAGCGGGTTCGGTGAAAACGAACTGGAAATTCATATCGTAAAGGACATCAATGAATATCAAAAAATTTGCTAACCTCGCGGTTATCTTTTTTGTCTTTGTTTCCTTAACTTTCTTTTCACTTCCTTCGACAGCAAACGGATTTTTGGGAGGCACTCAGCTGGCGTTGAGGGAAATAAACGTGGATGACGCGGACGCCGCCGCAGACGATCAAACGTCGTCAAAACCACTGGCGCCAAAGGCGGCCGAACCCAAACCTTCCGCTGCAACATCCTCCAAAAGCTTGGAGCAGGAAATCCAACAGCTCAAAGAAGAAATCCAACAGCTCAAAAGCGAAAATGAGGCGCGGAAAATACTTGAAATGCCCGAAGAAGAAAAAAGCAAATCCGTCGAAGAAATTCTTTCGGCGGCGGGCCGAGAGTATACTTTGCTTAAAAAAGGTACGATCGGGTTAACCTACAATTTTAATTACTCTTACTACTCCGGAAATGTGATTTCCGAAAAAACAACTGTCGAGCGGCACGCAAATCACAATATCACTAACACAATCTTCGCTGATTATGCCGTCCGGGATAATTTAACCCTAAGCACAGGAATTCCCTTTGTTTACAAATACAACAAGGTTGGAACATCCGACGCTCAAGAATCCACGGATCTGGGCGACATCACCCTTTCCTGTCAGTATCAGCCCATCAAAGCCGGCGGGAAATGGCCTACCACGATTTTGAGCTTGGGCGTCAGTTTTCCGACGGGAACCAGCCCCTACAAGATAGACCCCGAAAACGAAATGGCGACCGGGTCAGGCCTCTATTCATTCAGCGGCGGCCTATCTTTAAGCAAGACTCTGGATCCCCTTGTCGCGTTCGGTAACATAACCTATGGGCACAGCTTGCCGGACGACAGCCTCTCCCAACGGTGGGGAAAAACCGACATTCTCACCAAAGTGGACCCCGGTGATGTCATTGGAGTCGCCATCGGGTTTGGCTATGCCCTTTCCTATCAGGCTTCTCTCAATATAAGCGCCCAATATGCTTATAATTTCAGCAATAAATACACAATCAACCATTCGGCGGAATACAGCTCGGGAAGTTCTGCTTCCGCAACCTTCAACATCGGCACCGGCTGGAGGATAACCACCACGCGCGCTATTTACACCGGATTGAGCATTGGATTGACAGCCAACGATGCGGATTTTTCCTTCAGTCTCCGTTTACCGTTTGAATTCTGATGACACATTTATTGCTTGATTTTAAGTTCATTTTTATATAAGGAAGCTAAAAGTTCACTAAAAGTTAATCAGCTGCACTATCTTTCCAAAAAAGGTGGGGGTATATCAAAAAATGGGGGAGCAGCGATAATGTCAGGATTCTTTGAATGTATCACCCAAAAAAAACCGTCTTTTCTCTCTTTAATATCTATGAAAAAAATCAACATCCACATCCGCCCGGTGGTGTTGATTTTAATTTCCGCGGCGCTGTTTCTTTTAAACCTTCCGCAGGCACATGCCACATTTATGGAACAGATCGCCATTGATCCGAAAGCCATCGCGCTGGCCAATTCCGTCACCGCGAACCCTCCGGGGATTTCATCCATTCACTATAATCCGGCCGGACTGTCGCTGATGGGAGACGGCAATTACATCAGCTTAGGCGCCATTCCGGTTTTGCTCGAAAAAACCGACAGGTTCACAAAAGATCCCAACTATGAGCCTTTTCACGATTATCAGGGGAATGCCGTTGAAGATCCCGTGGCAAACACTGAAGGTAAAAATTCCTCCGGACGAATGTATGTTCCTGTTGTTGATTCCACGCTAGACATGCTGGCGGCGCCGATCTTCGGCCTTTCTCATCGGAAACCCGGATCAAAATGGACCTTCGGTTTCAGCTCCTACGTCCCCTTTGCGGGAGGCTGGGAATGCGGAGATAACTCCTCCCGGTACGGCGGCAAATCCGTTACCTTGCAGCACTTGATTTACGCCGGCCCGGCCATAAGCTACAGGGTCAATAATAACCTGTCCATCGGCGCGGCTTTCGGTTTGGGGCAAACGGCCATGAATCTCAGCATGGACATGAGGTCCCCCAACGAAATCGTCAATATTACCAAGATTCTCGGCGACGCCACGCAGGGCATGTCTAATCCCATTTTTGATGTGACCATTCCCTTTCCGCTTTTCGGGGGCGGTATCGGACCCTATGACACCATCGGCAATATCGCTTTGAACATCCGCGATGACTTTTCCCCTTCCTACAACTTCGGTGTGCTCTGGGAGCCGTTTGACTGGTTTTCCTTCGGCGTGGTTTATCAAAGCGCCATCAAATCACACCTCAACGGCAAATACGAAATGCACTACAGTGAGGACTGGCAAAGAATGGTGGCATGGAGCGGCAGTACGGCCCTGATGCAGATCATTTCGATGGTTTTCGATCTGCCTTATGAGCCGACATCCATGCAATCCGGAACAGCCAAAGCGGATTTCGAATGGCCGCAAATGGCCAGCTTCGGCGTTAAGATCAAACCCTACAAGCGGCTGTCTCTGATGGCGGATCTTCACTGGGCCGAGTGGTCTTCTATCAAACGCGACAATATTGAGTTCGATCAAAAAATCCAGCTTCTGCAACTGGCGAAGTATATGGGTTACACCGGCGGCTCCTACAACATGATTTTGGAACGCCAGTTCAAGGACACTTGGAACTGGTCCGTCGGCTTAGAATATCAGCTCTTCGACTGGTTAGCTCTGCGCGCCGGTTACGAAAACCGCACGACCTCCACTCAAGATCGATATTACGATTTGCTCTACGCGCTTCCAACCGTGGATTACTATGGCGCGGGCATGGGCATCAAGTTGAAAAACAATATAGACATTGATTTGGCCTTAGGCTGGCTGGTGAACAAATCCTACACGGTCCCCAACGGCACCAGCGTCAATATGAATTCCACCCAGCTGGGCAGTGGGTTGAACAACCCTTATCGCGGTTTGAATTACGAAGAAGAAATGAGCATTCTCGTTGGGGCGCTGAAAGCAACGATGCCGCTTGATGTGGTGACGGATGCCCTCTCCTCGGGACTGGATTTGATCACGCCTTCCAAATGGCGCGGCACCAAGAAAAAAGCGGTCGCCGAACCGCTCGCCCCCCCAGAGGCCGCCTCGCGCATCATCAACAACTTGAAGCGTACCGACGGGAAATATTTCTACACGGAAGATATCGACTAAAGATTCATCGGCAACTTTTCATGCCGGCCGGTAACGCTCGTGACCGGCCGGATTTTTTTTATCGGTGGACCTCAAACGGTCTTCCATCAGCCGAATATCATTTTCCATGAACTCCAAATGCTCCGCCTTTAACTTGTAACAGTCGCTGATATTCTTTTTATAGATATCATAAATCTCGTAACTGGCCGGCAGATTCAAATTAACATACAAAAGAAACACATTGAGCAAAACATAAGGATCTCGCACCTGTCGAAAACGCGACGGACCCAGATCAATCGAGGCGACCTCCCGCGGAATTTCATCAAGCAACGCCGGGTGAACGAGCACCGCGGCGTTTTTTTCGAAATAAATCAGGCGCCAACCGGCATGGAGGAAATCAAAAATCACCGGCATTTCCTCATAATGAATCACAGCGGTTTTAAAGGCATATTTTCGGGTGAAATTCTCGATGTCCTGAGCCGTTTGGGGTTTTTCCACAAATTTCCAGTAATCCGGCGCGACTTCCTTTCTGTAAGGCCCGAGGCGGGGATCGATAAAAACTTTATAGTCTGGATACAACGCCCAGAGAAGATAACCGCCGATGAGATAGTCGTTGAAGATGGGGCCTTTTATCTTGTATTGCTTTAAAAATTCAATTTCTTTCACCGGCGCGTAGTCTTGCAGGCCAAATCCAAACCACCTGTTTCCGGCGCCGTAGCGGATGGAAACATACAAAACGTTCATCAAAAGCAGCGCAAAAACCAGCAAAGAAACCCCCGACAACTTAGCGGATATCCTGTTTTGGTTAAGAAGATAAAGCAACCCATAAAAGGCAAAGAAAAAAAACATCGAAAACATATAAATGGCGCGCACGGCGCGCATGCTGCCCCAAAACGTCGCCGCGGACAAAATGATGAGCATAAAATCGCAAGACCTTTTTTGCCTCCACTGATAAATAAAAAGGGAAACCAGCGACAAGGCCATGGCGGCCATCAACAAGGCGACTTGCCCCACCCGAAAAAACTCAAGATCCATGGATCCGATACTTTTGAAATAAGGCCAGAGGCTCTCATACGCTAAAAGGTACTTGCTGCTGACCGTGTAAATCTCGTTTGTGGGTGATTTTAAAATTTGCAGGTGGTAATAAATCCCGAAAGGATTGATCAAGGTCGCGAAAAATGAAAGCGCACTCGCCAGACCCAAATCAAAAAGTTCTCTCGTCTCGAAGGATTCACGCGGAAAGAAGATCCGGTTTAAAAATTCTCCGATGAAAAAACACGCAAGCAGACAGAAGCCCAAAATGAATCCGCCGTGCAGATTCACCCATATCGCAAAAACAAAGGGATAAATGTAAAACAAACTGGATTTTCCCCGGTGAGCTTTCACTAAAACAAAAATCACGCCCACCCAGCAGATGAATAAGGGAGTAAAAAGTTCCGGCTTGTAAATTCTTAAGGAAGCCCAGCCGATCACGCCGATGACCGCAATAATGGTGATGGCGGTGATATCCAAGGGCTGTCTTAAAACGCGCAGGATGACATAAAACGACAGAAAAATTCCCAGAAAGACGAGCCACTGAAGCAGCCACAAACCGAATCCTCCCGCCAGCGTGTAAAAAAGATACATCACGATGCTGCCCAAACAGGTGTTGTAAACCCAAGTCGGATCGGTCGGCGTCCAAGAAAAAATGGTGTGATCAATGGTCAGGGTCCTGTTCAGCCAGTAGTATCTTCCCAAGGCCATCTGCCACCACAGGTCATAATCCAAACGCTCCACGGCATAGCGCAGAATCAGCATCACCGCTAAAAGGACAAGAAGAATGACCCGAAGTAAACGCCAAGAAGCGAGTCGCTCTGAAAAAGCAATCCCCTGGGCCCAAAGGGAAGGATTCTTCCCGTCTTTGAGCGAAATATTTCCCGCGGAATCCGCGTGACGATTTTCTTCTTTTGATTCGGGAATGCCCACGATCATTCATCAAACCATTTATGATAGGTGTAATATCCTTTTGATATTTCGAAACCGAATCTTATCAGCACTTTTTGGACGGGAATATTTTGAAGTTGCGTGGAGATAAGCATCTTTTTGGCCCCTTGTGACAAAAACCACTCCCTTGCCTTGCATAAAAAGGAATGATAAAGTCTCCGACCTTGAAAATCCGGGTGGATACCTCCTAAATAATATTCTCCTTCTTCCGCATTATTCATTCGCTGAACGCCATATCCCACGATTTTTCCATCGATTTCGGCGATCAAAAAATTTTCAGACTCTCTCGCCGCGCAAGCCTTGCGCGTCCAATCGACATAGGCCTCATCACACTGGCTCTTATTTAAGCGCTTGTCGGCGTGGTAGTGTCCCAAATAGCCGCGAAACGCTTCTTGGGCTATCCTGATTACATCCTCCTCTTCGCCAGGACGCAGGATCCTTATGCGCGCCACACCCGGGTCGGTGGAAACGGGAGGCGGCTTGACAAGATCAAACGAATAATAAACGAGTGTATCCATCAACAAAAATCCTTCCTTTTCCAAAGACTGCGCAGTCTCAAGATCCTTCATGTTACAGCGGGCGATCAGCAGAACCACTTTTCCCTTCCGGCAGAAATCAAGAACGGCCGGCAACTGATCCTTGGTCAGCCCAATGCTTCTCGCCGTTTTGATGCCGAATCTTTCCTGATCGACATCCGATATCGACACATCGCTGGATGATAAAGCCATGAAACCTCCCCAAATTCAAATTCGTTTTTTTTGAATGCTTTTTCTCTTGAGCTGCAGAGCATCCGCGGTCAAAATAATCCTTCAAGCGTCATGACACTCCGAAAAATTTTCCTTTGTCTTTCAATTGCTGTTCCTGATCCGCGATGATTTTTTCCATCATCTTGATTTGAATCAGCCTCGGTTTGAAAAAGCGGCTGACATTTTTTTTATAGATGGCCAGAATATGCCTGGCCGCTTCCGGGTTGATCCGGGCGTAAAAATTGAAAACGTTCATCAAGATTTCCGGATCATCAACCTTGTTGAATCGATAGGGACTAAGGTCTATCGCTCCAAATCGGGCCTGCATGAAAGGCAACAGCGATTTGTGAATCAACACCGCGGCTCTTTTTTCAAAAAACAAAAGCCGCCAGTCATCACCCGCGTTGAGAAAATCAGCGATCAACGGCAGTTGGCGATAGTGCAGAAACACAATGCTGAAGGGATATTTTTTCCGGAAATTCTCAATGGATTCCTTCGTCAACCGCGTGAGAGTGAAGGCCATGTAATCCGGAAAAAGCTCCTTTCGGTAAGGGCTGGAGCGAGGATCGATAAAAACCTTATAGTCCGGATAAAGCGCCCACATCAAATAACCGCCGGAGACATAATCATTGAAGATCAGCCCCGGAAGTTTCTGCTGCTTCAGGAATTCCGCTTCCTTGACCGGCGCGATGTCGTCCAGTCCCGCCCCGAACCACCGCAAGCCCGCGCTCAGCCTTACGTCACAATAAAAAACATTCTCGAACAGCAACAGAAATACGGCCAGAAAAACCGCCGCCGCTTTTTTTGAAAATCCCTTGAAGTCGAGTCGAACATCCAGCAGATAATAAAATATAAAGAAAAAAGCGATCGGCAGAAAGTACGACACCCGGGCCGTGTTCATCCCCTTCCAATAAAGCGCGGCCGTTGAAAGCGCGGCGGCAAAATCAAAAGATTTTTTTCCGATTCTTTCATAAAGGCACGCCGCGGCCGTTCCGGCGGCCATGATCGTCAAAATCCACGCGGTTAAACCGTTTTGGTAGAAAATATCGCCGGTGTCTTTTAGATTCGACCATAACGGTATCCACGCCATGACGAATTTGCTCTGCAGCCCTTGATATTGGGCGGAGATGATGCCCTGATAGGTGCTGATCAAATAATCCGCTCCGTAAGGATTGATCAAAAGCGCCGCCACCGATAAAAAAACCGCGCACCCGAAATGAAATAAATCCTCCCACGCCAACGATGCCCGCGGAAAAATCAGCCTGTTCAAAACTTCGCCGACAAACAAAATGCCCAAAACCACCAAACCGATGACAAACGCCCCGTGAAAATTCACCCACAACAAAAAAATCAACGGCAAAAAGTAAAAACGGCTCCGTCGCCGCGTCACCTTTACGTAAAAATAAACCAGCATCATCCACGCAAACAACAACACCGAAAAAAGCTCCGGCTTGTAAAATCGGCAGGCGACAGCCGACGCCACGCCGACGGCGGCGATGACGGCGCAGGACATGACATCCAGCTTGCGGTTCAGCAGGCGCAAAAAAAGGTAAAAAGCAAGAAACACTCCCAGAAACACCAGCCACTGAAACAGCCACAAACCGAATCCTCCCGCCAAAGTGTAGAAAAGATAAATCGCGATGCTGCCCAAACAAGTGTTGTAAATCCAAGTCGGGTCGGTCGGCGTCCAAGAAAACACGGAATGGTCCATCACCAGCGTGTGGTGCGTGATGTAGTATTTGCCCAGCGCCATGTGCCACCACATGTCGTAATCCACCGTATCCACCGGATAGCGCAACAAAATCAGAATCGGAAGAAGAACCATAACCGCCCGCCTTGTCTTTTCCGAGTGAATGACCTTCTTCAGCCAAGGAATCAAAGAAGGTTCTCCTGACAGGAGACGCTTCTTTTTCTCCTCTTGAGCCTTCGTCAACGAAACATCGGAAAGACCGGGGCTGTCTGTGCCATTGGTCATATTTTGCTCCATGGTTTTTCTGTTTAGCGAAAAACCCTCACGGGGAGAGTTTTTCCCTCTCTTCTATCATTTCCCGCATGAACTGCAAATGTTTTGCTTTGAATTTGAATAAACAACTGACATTTTTTTTGTATATCGCGTAAATCATTCTGCCGGCATCCGGACTTAAGTTGACATAAAAATTAAAAACATTGACCAAAACCTCGGGATTGCTTTCTTTGGAAAAACGCGCCGGACCAACATCCCCATCGAGGACTTTCGCGCTGATAAACGGCAGAACAGATTCATGCACCAGGACGGCGGCTTTATGGTGAAAGAAAATCAGGCGCCATTCACCGCCCGTCGCCAGAAAATCCTGAATCAGCGGCATGTGCCGGTAATGAATGATCGCCGTGTTGAACGGATACTTTTTTCTGAAAAGCGCGATTGACTCTTTGGTCTGGCGATTTAAGATCAACGTCATGTAGTCCTGAAAAACGCCCGTCCGGTAGGGACTGGAGCGGCTGTCGATAAAAACCTTATAGTCCGGATAAAGCGCCCACGTCAGGTAAGCGCCCGTGATATCATCGTTAAAAAGCGGACCGGGGATTTTGTTCCTTTTTATAAATTCCGCTTCTTCGCGAGGCGCGGTGTTTTCCAGACCCAGTCCAAACCAGCTGTTTTCAATTCCCACGCGGTACCGGATATCAAAGTAAACCATGCTGGTCAATAAAAACAAAAATACCGCCGAAGCGCAAAGCGCCGCTTTCGGCGGAAGGAAACGAACCTCTAGACGGCAAACTACAAAGTAGTAAAAAACGAAGAAAAAGACGATGGCGAAGAAATAAACCATCCGGGCGGTCTTCATCCCCTCCCAGTAAAGAACACCGCTGACCAGCAGCAACGCCACATCCGCCGCTTTTTCGCGCCGAAACGCCTGGATAAAAACGACTCCCAGCATTGCGATCATGACGGTCAAAATCCACGCGGCCAACCCGCCGTAAAAAAAAGTAAAATCCGTTATTTTGAGATAAGGCCATAAGCTCGACCAGGCCAATACGTAAGCGTTCTGCAAGCCCAGGTATTGGGCGGAGGTGATGCCCTGATAGGTGCTGATCAAATAATCCGCTCCGTAAGGATTGATCAAAAGCGCCGCCACCGATAAAAAAACCGCGCACCCGAAATGAAATAAATCCTCCCACGCCAACGATGCCCGCGGAAAAATCAGCCTGTTCAAAACTTCGCCGACAAACAAAATGCCCAAAACCACCAAACCGATGACAAACGCCCCGTGAAAATTCACCCACAACAAAAAAATCAACGGCAAAAAGTAAAAACGGCTCCGTCGCCGCGTCACCTTTACGTAAAAATAAACCAGCATCATCCACGCAAACAACAACACCGAAAAAAGCTCCGGCTTGTAAAATCGGCAGGCGACAGCCGACGCCACGCCGACGGCGGCGATGACGGCGCAGGACATGACATCCAGCTTGCGGTTCAGCAGGCGCAAAAAAAGGTAAAAAGCAAGAAACACTCCCAGAAACACCAGCCACTGAAACAGCCACAAACCGAATCCTCCCGCCAAAGTGTAGAAAAGATAAATCGCGATGCTGCCCAAACAGGTGTTGTAAATCCAAGTCGGGTCGGTTGGCGTCCAAGAAAACACGGAATGGTCCATCACCAGCGTGTGGTGCGTGATGTAGTATTTGCCCAGCGCCATATGCCACCACATATCGGCATCCAGCGTATCCACCGGATAGCGAAGGAAAACCAGCACCGGTAAAAGCATGATACCTCCCCATTGGGCGTATGGGGAAGAAGCGGCCTTCTCCAAAAAAGTCACCCAGATGTTGTCCGCTGGAGGTGCGTCTTCCGGCCGTTTTACGGACGGCGTATGAGGGGCGTCATCCCGCAGTATTTCACTCATGGAAATTTTTCCTTTTGGAAATTATCGTTGTCGATAAAAATCCTTTATGCTGTCCGTCACAAAACAAACCTCATCCTCCGTCATGGCGTAATACAGCGGCAGACGCAGCAAGCAGTCGCTGATTCTATCCGTCACGTCCATTTTGCCGCAAACTCTGGCGTATTTTTTCCCCGCCGGCGAACTGTGCAGGGGCACGTAATGAAACACGGCCAGAATGCCCCGGGCCTTTAAAAAATCGGCGAGCTTTGTTCTTTCTTCCAAAGACCTTGTGACGATGTAAAAGATATGGCCGTTGCTCAAGCAATCATCCAGAACAACCGGCAGCTGCAGCAGGCCTTGATCCGCCAGCGGACGAAGGGCCTCCCGATACAAAGCATAAATCCGGTTTCTTTTGGCGATAATCTGCTCGGCGTTTTCCATCTGAGCGTAAAGAAACGCGGCGATGATGTCGCTGGGAAGATAGGAAGATCCCGCATCCACCCAAGTGTATTTGTCCACCTGCCCGCGGAAGAATTTGCTGCGATTGGTGCCTTTTTCGCGGATAATTTCCGCGCGTTCAATCCATTGCTCGTCATTGACCAGCAGCGCGCCGCCTTCCCCGGAAATAATATTTTTGGTTTCATGAAACGAGCAGGCTCCGAAATGGCCAATCGTCCCGAGCGGACGCCCCCGATAAGTGGAAAGAATGCCCTGCGCGGCGTCTTCAATGACAAAAAATTTTTTTCTCCCGGCGATATCCATGATCGCGTCCATGGCGCAGGCCACGCCGGCGTAATGCACCGGCACAACGGCCCTGGTCCGGGACGTGACAGCCGCCTCAATCAAGGTTTCATCGATATTCAACGTGTCCGGACGAATATCCACAAAAACCGGCACGCCGCCGCGCAGCACAAACGCGTTGGCCGTGGAAACGAACGTAAATGACGGCATGATGATTTCATCGCCGGGTCGAATATCCGCCAAAAGCGCCGCCATTTCCAGAGCCGCCGTGCAGGAATGGGTCAATAGGGCTTTGCGGCAGCCGAGGCGCTTCTCAAGCCATACTTGACATTTTTTCGTGAACGGCCCATCGCCCGCGGTATGGTTGTTTTCAATAACAGCTTGCGCGATGTAAAAAAGTTCTTTGCCGGCGATAAACGGCTTGTTAAAAGGAATGGTGATTTTGTTTTTTTTCATGGCTGCCCCCTTCATCGTCTACTCTGACGCGATTTTTTGACCCGCCCCGTCAACCCGCTTTCCCGGAAACGCCTCTTTCGCGATCAACGAACCTCCATATCAAAAAATGAATCACGCCCAAAAGCAGCGTCACGATTCCGTAAATCCGGATGATTAAAGCGCCCGTCTGCGCCAGCGGCTCGCTTTGCCGGAAATAAACCAAAAAAGAAGCAATGCCCACCTCGCTGACGCCCAGAGACCAGGGGATCAAGCTGAGGATGCCGATCAGCGTGGTGACGGCCATCGTCGCGGCGGTTTCCAAAAAACCGACGGAAATGGATACACTGCGAAAACTGGCATACCACCCCAGCACGATAAAAAACCAGCCCGCGATGGTCAAAGCCACGACCGTCAAGAGAAGTTTTTTGCTGCGCACGCATTGGTGAAACGGTTGGAAAAATTTTCCCAGCGCGTTTTTCGGAGACAGGCGTTTCGTCGCCGAAAGAAAAACCCAAAATCCCGCCAGCATAAACGCCGCGGCGCCGTAAACAGCGGCGGGATTCAAATGTCTGGAGAGGCCGAGAACCGCGCTCAGCCCCGCGATAAAAACGACGACCATCAAATCCAGGATTCTCTCCGTCATAAAAATACCGTAGCCGGGAATCCTTTCCAGAGCCTCGGTTTTTTTCAAAAACTCCACTTTGAACGCTTCCCCCGACTGAAGCGGCGTGAGCATGGCCAGCGCCACAGCCGTGGACCCGATCAAATACAAACGGCAAAAATCAACCTCGACCCCGGAGGCCTTAAGCAGCACCATCCAGCGGACGGTCCGGAAGACCCAGAAAAAAATAATCGTTGCCGCCACGGCCAGCGGCATCCATTTCCAATCCATGTCAGCCAGAAGCCCCAAGACAACGTGCCACTGAAAATAGTGGACGATATAATAAGCGCAAAGCAAGAAAATCAAGGCGCTTATGACGACACTCAGCAGTCTTTTAATTTTACGTCTCCTTTAATTTTATCCACTGCCCTCCCCGCCGGGATTGATGATGGCGGCCAGCTCAAAAGCCAGCTCCACCGCCTGTTCGGCGTTGAGCCGCGGATCACAGTTGGTCTGATAATTCATTTTCAAATCCCTGTCATGCAATCTTTTCTTCCCTCCGGTGCATTCCGTCACATCCTCGCCGGTCAGTTCCAGATGCACGCCTCCCGCAATCGTTCCCTCCGCCCGGTGGATTTCCCAGAAAAGGACGATTTCCTTTAGGATATCCTGATATCTTCTGGTTTTTTGCCCCTGCCGGTTGATATACGTGTTACCGTGCATCGGATCGCAAAGCCAAACAATCTTAAAGCCTTCTTTCTTCATTTCCCGAAGCAGCGGCGGCAACAGGGACTTGATTTTTTCCGAACCCATCCGGGTGATCAAAGTCAGGCGGCCCGCTTCGTTGCAGGGATTCAGCAGCTCCGCGAGTTTCTTGATCTCCACCACGTTGTAGTTGGGACCGATCTTCACGCCGATCGGATTGCAAATGCCCCGCGCAAACTCCACGTGGGCCCCCTCGGGCTGTCGCGTGCGGTCTCCGATCCAAAGCATGTTGGCGCTGGTGTCATACCAATCGCCGGTGGTCGTGTCAATGCGCGTCAGAGCCTCCTCATATTCCAAAAGAAGGGCTTCGTGAGACGTATAAAGAGAAACCTCGTTTAATTGCGGATGGCTGTTTTTGATTCCGATGGCGTCCATAAACCGTATGGCCTTTTTGATCCCGCTGACCAACGCTTCGTATTGGGGATTTTTTGAAAACGCCTTCAGACTGACCTCGCTCCATGAATGAACTTGATCCAGAGAGGCATATCCGCCTTTGGTGAACGCGCGCACAAGATTCAGCGTGGCCGTCGCCCGGTAATAACCTTCGAGCATTCTTCGCGGATCCGGTTTGCGCGCCGGCGGCGTCGGCTCCGGGCTGTTGATCATATCCCCGCGATAAACGGGCAAGATGATTTCCCCTACTTTTTCGGTGTCCGCTGATCTGGGCTTGGCGTACTGGCCCGCCAGGCGGCCGATCTTCACGACTTTTTTCTCGCCGGCGTAAGTGATGATGACGGACATCTGCAGGATGACCTTCAGAAGATTATGAATATAAGGCCCGTGACAGCGGGAAAAATCCTCCGAACATTCTCCCGCCTGCAAAACAATCGCCCGTCCATCCAGCACCTCCGCCAAATCCCGCTTGAGCGAGCGGCTCTCCCCGGCAAAAACCAAAGCGGGGAGATGAGAAATCTTTTTCAGGACCTCCCGCGCCGCGCGAGGGTCGGGCCAGACGGGCTGCTGCTTCGCCGGAAAACGCCGCCAGCTTGATTTCGTCCATTGATTTGGATTTTGCATTTTTTGTTTTGCCATGTCTTTTTTGTTATTTTTTTGGCGGAATAAAGTACATCACCGTCTCGTGAAGGCCGTCGGTGTAATGGCGCAGGTACAACTGATAATCGTCTCTCATGCTCATGACTTGTTCCGGAATTTGCCACAAATCCTCCACCCGATGATAACAGCAAACGGCCAGTTTCGGATGGTCGTTCACAATGTGGCGCCGCGCGCCCGTCAGCGCCGGGCCCTCCGCGCCCTCAATATCCATTTTTATGAAGGAAACCCTTTCTTGAATGATATCGTCAAGCGCGTCGACTGCGATGGTCACGTCTCCCGTTTCGCTTAATTTGCTTGCCGATCCCGCGCCGGCGCTGAATCTTAAGGTCTTTTTGGCTTGGGCCAAGCCCATTTTGTAAAAATAAATATTCCCGAATCCGGACAAATTTCTGCGCGCCGCCTCCAGATTCGCCGAATCGGGCTCGAAAAAATGGATGGATTGGTACCTCGGGCATTTTTGAATGAACGCCCGGGACGTCATCCCGTCATAACCTCCCGCGTCGACGAAAACTTCGCCGTCGCCCAGAGGGTAAAAATCTTCAAAGTACTGATGAGCCTGCTTGTCTTCAAAACCAAGCATGTATTGTAAATCGCCGGATGCTCTGAAATTCAGAAGCTTCGTCAGAATTTCTTTGGACGTCGCGTCGCCGAGACGATGATAAACCCACTGGTATTTCTGAAAATGATTCTCAATGTCCTTTTTGCTTTCCGTCAAAAAAGAAATTTCCTTCAGGGTCAGCCCGGAATATTTAAAAAACCGGAAATAATCGAGGCTTTGCAGACCGTGAGCCTCAAGTTTCTTCATCGCCGTAAGCGGCACGACAAAAATGACAGCACAAACCACCATGCTGTTTTTCGGAACCTCGTCCATTTTCAAAATTGGTTTGCCCAAAAACTCCTTCTCGGCGGTGAAATCATCTATAAAACCATCAATATTAACACATCGAGCAATGCTCACCGCGTATTCATTTCTGCCCAAGACATAACGCGGCTTGGTTTTGTCATGGACAAAACGCCGGCAAAAATCGACCGCGTCAGGATATTCTTTTTCCGGATAAATTTTCAGCAAAGCAAACCTCAAAAATGGCTTTTTGCGGCAGACACTTTTTGCCAGCGATGACTTTTCGCCGATCGGGACATGGCTTCCAGCATTCTCAGCCCTTCTTCGGCCAGTTGCGCCGTAAAAACCCACGGGGACGAATAACGGCCTTTTTTCCTGAACTCGTCCAATGCGTCCGCAATATCACAATAATGATTGGCGAATGCCTCGATAAAACCAGCTGGGTGTCCGGCTTTGAAACGGTTGTAGCGCTGCTCGTCGGCAATCTCCACACACGACGAAGCCCGATCAATGATCTGCCGCTTGCCGTAAATATCATTAAAAATCAATTCTTCCGGAACCATCTGAAACCACTCCGCGCTGCCCTTGTCTCCATAGACTCTGACGCGCAAGCCATTTCGATGGCCCAACGCCATTTTGCCGTACCAGATCTGGGCGCGCATATCGTTTTCATAGCGCGCCAGACAACTCACGTTGTCGATGACTGGTTTGAAAAATCCGTAGCTCGCCTGATCGGCCACAACTTCCAGCGGTCGTTTGCCCGTGAGAAAATAAATCATATGATGCAGATGCGATCCGAGGTCCAGCGAAACAATCGGAACATCCTTGTCCTGCAGGCGCCAGGCCTGCGGGACAAACGGCTTCCCCCGCTTGTTCAGACGGGCATAACCCTCCTGGGGCATTTCGATCTGGATCAAATGAATGCGGCCCAGTCTGCCCCTACGAATCTTCTGTCTCAATTCGCGCAACATCGGATATCCGGTGTAGTTATATGTCACAGCTAAAAATCCCCCGCAGGCTTCAACGGCCCGGCAAATCGCCGCCGCTTCCCGGCTCGATGTCGCCAGCGTCTTTTCACAGATCACCGCGTACCCCCGACGCAAAGCTTCGATAACCATTTCCGCGTGGAGGGGTGTCGGCGTCAGAACGCACAGAGCATCCAGTCTCCCCTTTTCCAAATTCAACAGGGCGCGCCAATCGTCATAGAGGCGGGATTTTTCAATTCCCCATTGACGCGCGGTTTTTAAGTTTGTTGTTTTGTGAGTGCTGAAACATCCCGCTTCCAAGACAAAGCGGCGGTCCATCTGGGCGGCAATCCGGTGCGTGTTGCCGACCGCGGAATTGATGCCGCCGCCGATGAAACCGATTGTGAATGGAATTCGCTTCATAGGTTTTCCTTTCGGTTTGAGAATTCTTCTCCTGAACCCGCGCTATTGGGTCACAACGCGAATGAGTTCCTGCATGCGTTCGGTCTTGTCCATCATTTCATCGGCGGACGAAAACCGGAGAAACACGATGCCGCACTTGGCCGTCAATACATCGGAAATCACATCGTCTTTTTTCCACCACATAAATTTTTCGACGATATTTTTCTCTATACTCGGATCGAACACCACATCCTTCACCCTCCCCGCCGAAAAGCTCATCACGCAGTGCCGCGTGAAAAAGCCTTTCGGCTCGGCATGGGCAGCCTCCGAACAGTCGAGTCCCGCCGAAGCTTTCACGATCCATGAGGCGTAATCGACGCCTGTAGCGATTTCCACGAATCTCACGTACAAATCGCCGGGCGCGCGGCGGCAGATTTCGATGATCACCGGTTCGCCTTGGCGCAAAATATATTGAACATGGAAAATGCCATCCTTCAACGACAGGAGGGCGGCGATTTTTTCCGCGTCCGCACAAAGCCGCTTTTTAACTGTTTCCGGCACAAGACCCGGCGCGGAAGCCGCCGAAACCATATAGGGGTTCAAAAAATAATGTTCGTTGTCCGAAAAATAAAAGACGACCCTCCCGCCCACCAGAAAAGCGGAAAACCCGTGTCTCGTTCCTTCAATAAACTCCTCGACCACAACCCTTTTCATCCTCGAAATCGCGAACGCTTTATCCAGCGCAGCGTCGGCTTGCTCAAAGCTTTCAACGGTGGACATTCCTTTACCGCCGGTCAGATCAACCGGTTTGACGATGACGGGAAACGAAAAGGACGTCATTTGGCTTAGCGCTTCCTGTTTGCTGGAGAACCCCAGGGCTTTGGGTGTCGCGATATTGTTTTCCGCGGCGAATTTTCGATACCGGTCCTTATAATGAATAATTTGCGCGACAGCGTACGAATCGTGCCCCGGCAAACCCAGCCTCTCCGCGGCGTAAGCGGCCGACAGCGCGGAAAAGTCGTTGCAGCAGGCACAAACGGCGGAGACTTGCAGATCTTCAGCCAGCTTCAAAATAGCTTCTTTATCGGAAAAATCCGCCATGCGGTATTCATCCGAGTATTGATGCCCCAGCTCTTCCGGGCGGTTACCGCTGGTGATGACATAATATCCCAATTTTTTGGCCGCCTGAATCAGCGGGATGTCTGCATACCCCCCGCCGGCCAGAAGCAATTTTTTTTTGTCTTCCATCAACAATCCGCACGACAAAGCCCAAACAGATTTAAAAACGCTTCAGCGATTCTGTTTGGTCATCAATGATATAAAGAGGACGTCCCTTGACCTGATTAAAAACACGGCCGATATAAATGCCCAGGACACCCATTCCAAAAAGAAGCAGACCGGACAGGAAAAACATGGAAACCATCACGCTGGTCCAGCCGGCGGGAATGTAATCGAACAAAAAGAAACGGATGAAAAGCCACGCGCCGTAGCAGAAAGCCGCGAAAGCGATTAAAAACCCGAACTGCACGCACATCTTGAGGGGTTTGTTGGAATAGGCAATAATAATGTCCATCGCCAATGAAAATCTCCGCCTGAAGTTATAAGCGGATTTTCCGTCATGACGGCGGCCGTGCTCCACCTCAAGAGGTTTCACTTCGAATCCCGCCCACCTGACCAGATGTAGAAAAATGCGGGGTTGTTCGGAGAGTCCTTTGACCACGTCAACAACCTTCCGGGAATAAATGCCGAAATTGGATTGCGTCGCGTCGCTTTGCTGATCGGTCATGTAGCGGAATATCCAATGAAACAGTTTGGAAAACATGCGTTTGAGAAAACCATCCTGTCTTTCAACCCGGCAGGCCGCCACGACATCGTTCCCTTTTTGTGCTTCCGCCCATAGACGGGGAATTTCTTCCGGCAAATCCTGCAGGTCGCAATCCATGATGACCAGCCACCGTCCCCGGGCAACATCGATTCCGGCCATGATGGCGCTGTGCTGACCGAAATTTCTGGAAAGTCTCAACCCCACGACCCGCGGGTCTTTTCGGGAAAGATTACGGATGATTTCCCATGGATTTCCCGGTCCGCGGTCATCAACGAAAATGAGCTCGAACGTTGCGGGAATTCTGGATATCGAAGCGGCAACCCTTTCGTAAAGAGGAATCAAGGTGCCGTCGCTGCCGTAAACCGGCACCACCACAGAAATATCGGGAACCTCTGGAACGTCAGCCATCGCAACTCATCCCCTCAAATCTTTTTTACAACAGACTGTGGCGATTATCCTTGCATAACCGGCCTTGGTTTTCAACTATTTTTCTGCTAGAATAAGACCGGAGGAGAACTTGATTCCCCTGATCTTACAGGCTGTTTATGCTCATATCGCAGAGAGGAAATCATCGGCATGAAAATATGCAAGAGGTGCATAACGGCCGCGGCGGTTTTTTTGAGTCTTTTGATGCTCTCCAGTTGCGCTTTTTGGACCCATAGCATTTCGATCGAAATCATCGCTCAGGAACATCTGCCGCAGAGCCCCGCCGGCGCTTTCCTGGCGGGAGCGGCAAAAGAAGACATTACGCCTCCGCCGGGCATGCCTTTGGCTGGATACGCTCTTTGGGCAAATAAAGGCAAGGGCTTCCGCACCCGGCTTTACGCACGCGTTGTTTATCTGAAATCCGCTTCCGGCGCATCCGTCGCCCTCGTGCAGTGCGATCTGCTTGCCGGATCGCTCCTCCTCAATCAACGCGTCGCCGCACTGGTCGCTTCCCAAACGGATGTCGGCATGGAAAATCTGTTAATCACCGCAACACACACCCATTCTGCGCCGGGGAATTATTTCGACAGTAATTTCTACAACGATCACGCCTCCAATGTCCCGGGGTTTCATCCCGAATACTTTGAATTTCTCGCCCAAAAAATCGCCCGGGCCGTCATCAGAGCCTATCAGGAAAAAAGACCGGCCAAAATCGCGTCCGGAAAGACGCAAATATGGAATTTAACGCGCAACCGCTCCCTGCAAGCCTATTTGGCCAATCAAAACATCGCTTACGAAAAACAACCGGGCAGCTACGAAGCCGTCAACCCCGATTTATATCTCATCCGCATCGACGCCATGGACGATGACGGCCAATACCGGCCGCTTGCGGCCGTTTCGAGCTTCTCCATTCACGGCACGGCCGTGCCCATGGAAAACAATCTCTACAACGGCGATGTGTTCGCCTATATCGAAAGGGAAGTCGAACGCGGAATTAAAAAACACTACCCATCCTCCCGGCAGCCGATACACGCCGCGTTCAACGGCACGCATGCCGACAATTCGCCCAATTATCAGAAACAGGGCTATCCCGAAGCGCGGCGGATCGGAACGGCCGTCGGGCGGAGGGCTTTTGAACTTTTTTGTTCCCTGGACGGAGCATTGAAAAATGACGCCGTCATCCGCCATGCCGCCCGGGAAATCGATCTCTTTGTCGAGCGATGCGTGGAAGACCTGTGTCTTTGCCACAGGCCTGTGGTCGGCTCGGCGCTGGCCGCGGGCGCCGACGACGGGCCGTCTCCGGTGATCAGCAAGCTGCCGTGGCTTAAACAAGGTTCCGCGCGCTGGTTTTTCACCCAATCCTGTCAGGGACACAAACGCACCTTGGCCGGCCCGTTGCAATACCTTTTCCTGCCGAAAAAGGATTTTCCGCACCGATTGTTTCTGCAAGTCATTCAGATTAACGATGTCCTTCTGCTTCCCGTTCCTTTCGAAACCACCAAGGAAGCCGGCGCGAGAATGGCCGCCGAGTGCGCGCGTAAACCAGCCCGCGTCGACTTTCATCACGCGGTCGTTATCAGCTGCGCCAACGGCTATTTCGGCTACGTGACGACCCCCGAAGAATACCGCATTCAGCGTTATGAAGGCGGGCATACGCTCTACGGCCCCCAGACGCAGCCTTTCTTGGCCCGCCATTTGGCTGTGCTGACGGAAAAAATGATTCAAGGGCAAAACGAATTTTCCTTTGCCGGCCGCCGGCACTACGATCTGCGGGCGGGAAATTTTCCAAAAGAAAAAGCGCCCCCCGGCGCGCAAAGAAAAGCCGTGGGACAACCCTTGTGGGTCCTCTCGCGCGGCGGGGGCGAATCTTACTGGTCGTTTTCCTGGGAGGATCTGCCCTCCGATAGGCTTTTCTGGGATCAGCCGATGGTCAGGGTTGAAAAAAGCAAAGACGGGGTCGTCTGGGAGCCGCTCATCCTCGACGGTGAAAGCGTTGACGATGAAGGATACGATCTTGCGGTCGTGAACCTAAGTATGCTAGAAGGAGGCGCAAAAGGCCTCTACGAAACACGGTGGTATCTTCCCGCCGAAACCCGGCCGGAAGAAGAGGGAAAAACAATTTATCGTTTCGCGGTTCTGCCGCAGTCAGGGCAGGCGGTTTTTTATTCACCGGCGTTTCCGGCGGCCGAAGAATAACGGAGCAGTCATCATGGGCAAACTATTCGGCACCGACGGCATTCGCGGAACGGTCAATCAATACCCGATGACCGCGGCGACGGCCGTGAAAGTGGGTGAAGCCATCGCCCGGATTTTCGCCAAAAAAGGCCACGTTCCGCGCATCGTCATCGGCAGAGACACGCGCGTCTCCGGCGATATGCTGGAAGGCGCGCTGGTTTCCGGCATCTGTTCGATGGGAGCGCAGGCCGTCACCGTGGGCGTTCTCCCCACGCCGGCCGTCGCGTACCTGACAAAAGACCTGCGCGCCGACGCCGGCATCGTCATTTCCGCCTCTCACAATCCCTGGACGGACAACGGCATAAAGATTTTCAACGGCTCGGGATTCAAATTGTCCGACGACCAGGAAAACCGCATTGAAGCGTATCTTTTATCCAGCGAAAAGGGCGGGCGGGCGGCCGCCGCGGCGCAGGCGGGAAAATTGCTGCGGCTGGATGACGCCGCGGGACGCTACGTTGATTTTCTAAAATCCACCTTCCCGCGCCGTCTCAATCCGGAAGGCATGAAAATCGTTCTGGACTGCGCCAACGGCGCGACTTACCGCGTGGCGCCGGAAGTCTTTTTGGAACTGGGCGTGGAGGCGGCCGCCCTCTTCGACAAGCCCGACGGCAAGAACATCAACCTCGACTGCGGCTCACAGCATCCGGAAGCGCTCGCCGAAGAAGTTTTGAAGCGCAAAGCCGACGCCGGGTTTGCCTTTGACGGCGACGGCGACCGGGTGATCGCCGTTGACGAAAAAGGACACGTCCTCACCGGCGACCGTCTGCTGGCTGTCTGCGCCGCCGTGCTGAAAAAAGAGGGAAAACTGAAAAACAATCTCGTCGTCCGCACGGTGATGAGCAATTTGGGTCTGACCGTCGCTTTTCAAAAGCTGGGCATCGATTCCGTTTTCACCGGCGTGGGCGACAGATTCGTTCTGGAAGAAATGCTCGCGCGGGGCGCAATCCTCGGCGGAGAAGACTCGGGACATTTGATTTTTCTGGAACATCACACCACCGGCGACGGATTGATCACCGCCCTGCAGATTTTGGCCGCGATGAAGAAGGAGGACAAGCCGCTGTCGGAATTGGCCAAGATCATGAAGGTTTTCCCGCAGAAACTCATCAATATCGACGTCAGCAGAAAACCGGCGCTTGAAACGGTGCCGGAAATCGCCTCCGCCGTCCGCGAAGCTGAAAAAGCGCTGGGCGATAAGGGACGCGTGCTTGTGCGCTACTCCGGTACGCAGAACATGTGCCGCGTGATGGTCGAAGGTCCCACTCAGAAAGAAACCGAATTTCACTGCCGCCGCATCGCGGATGTCGTGAAAAAGGCGCTGGCTTAACCTATGCTTCCACGCGGATCAGCATCGCGTCGCCTTGGGCGTGCCCCGAGCAAATGCCGCAGACGCCCCATCCGCCGCCGCGCCGCCTGAGCTCATAACCGAGCGTCATCAAAATCCGCGCCCCGCTCGCGCCGATCGGGTGACCGTACGCGATGGCTCCGCCGTTGACGTTGACTTTTTTGAACATTTCTTCCTTGGTCATGCCCAAAATGGAACGGCAGCTGACCAGAACGACGGCCGCGAAGGCCTCATTGATTTCAATCAAATCCATCTGCTCAAGCGTCATGTCGTTTTGTTCCAAAACTTTTTTAATGGCCAGTCCCGGCACCGTCGCGATATCTTTGGTCGGCTGGGACACCTCCGCGTAATCCACGATCGTGAAAATCGGCTTCAGTCCCAGTTCGTCCGCCTTTTCCCGGCTCATCAACAGACACACATCCCCGCCGTCGTTGACGCCCGGGGCGTTGCCCGCCGTGACGCTGCCGGGCTTGCCGGTGACCGCGCTGACGTGATTGAAAACCGGCGGCAACTTGGCCAATCCTTCCATCGTGGTGTCCGGCCGCGGTCCCTCGTCTTTGTCCATCACAAAAATTTTCTTGCCCTGCTTGACCTCCACCGGAAAAATTTCGTCATCGAGCCGGCCTTCGTTCATCGCGCGCACGGCATTTTTTTGCGAATGAAGCGCCCATTCGTCCTGTTCTTCCTTGGTAAAACCGAATTCATCCGCCACTTCCGAGCCGTGAATGGCCATATGCCGGTCATAAAACGCGTCCCACAAGCCGTCGTAAACCATCGAATCAATCACGCGGCCGTTGGGCAGAGCCATTTTCGCGCCCCAGCGCATATCCGGCAGAACAAACGGGCAGTTGCTCATGCTCTCCTGGCCGCCGGCGATGCAAATCTCGGCGCGTCCCAAAAGAATCATTTGAAAGGCGAGATCAACGGTTTTGATGCCGGAGGAACAAACTTTATTGACGGTGATGGAAGGGACGAATTCCGGCACGCCGGCGAGAATCGTCGCCTGCCTCCCCGGAATCTGGCCGCAGCCGGCGGGCACGACCTGTCCCATAAAAATATAATCCACATCTTCCGGTTTGACCCTCCCCTGCGTGCGGCGCAGGACTTCCTTGATCGCCAGCGCGCCCAATTCCATCGCGGATAAATCCTTCAGCGCGCCGCCGGCCCGGCCGTAAGGCGTGCGGCAGGCTTCCACGCAAACCACTTCCCGGAATTTCCGGTGAACGTTTTTCAGCCGCCGCCCCATCGTCGAAAAATCCGGTTTTCGTTGGCCGAATCCGGCCGCCTTGGCGTCGCGGTATATCTCGGTTCTTGTTTTCTCCAATTTCTGCGGAACTTTCGACATCATCTCTCCTCCCTTTCCATTTCAATGTATCCTCTCACGATAAGCTGCAAAAAGTGTTTGGCTTTTTTGGCACATCATCTTTTCAAAGTCAACTGCTTTGGTCTTTTGCCAACAGCACGATTGCCGCGTTGCCGGATCACGCGGGCGCAGAAAACGGACGGCAGGCAGCCGACAATCCATTTGACTAAACAATCAGAATGTTATACGGATTGAAAAAATTCAGGAGGGTAGGGCCATGTTCGAGGGAATCTTGCAGCCGATGCACCTGCTCGTCATTTTGATCATTGTTTTGATCATTTTCGGGCCGGGAAAACTTCCGGATTTGGGCGGCGCCATCGGCAAGTCGATCCGGGAGTTTAAGAAGGCGATGAATGAACCCGACAAGAAACCGGAAGAAGAAATCAAAAAACTTGAAAAATAACGCAGGACATTCCTCTGGTTCATGAAAAAAATTTTTTTCGCGCGCATTTTACCCCTGGTGATCCTGCTGGGTCTGACGGTTTACTTTATCGACTATTTTGATCTTTTTAGGTTTTTCAGCAACAAACAACAGCTCCTGCAATTTATCAGATCCCACCATCCCTATGACGCTTGGGTTTTTATCGCCGTCCAGATCCTCCAGGTCGTGGCCGCGCCGATTCCCGGCGAGCTGACCGGTTTTATCGGCGGTTATCTTTACGGGCCGTTGTGGGGCACCCTTTATTCCACCATCGGGCTGACCGTGGGCTCCTGGATCGCCTTCGTTCTGGCGAGATTCTTCGGTGAGCCGCTGGTCGAAACCATGGTCAAAAAAGAGGTCTTCGAAAAATTCGACCACTTTATGGAACACCGGGGCCTGCTGATTTCTTTTCTGCTCTTTTTGATTCCCGGATTTCCCAAAGACTATTTGTGCTACATCATGGGGGTCAGCCGCATGCCCACGGGAACCTTCATTGTGATTTCCACGGCGGGACGGATCTTCGGCACGATCATGCTTTCCATCACCGGCAACGTCGCCCGAAACGGCCAGTATATCGCCCTGCTGAGCATTTTCATTCTCGGCGTGGCGACGTTTATCGCGGCCTACTATTACCACGACAGGATGCTGGAGTTTTTAAAAAGAAGGAAGCACCATTCATCCGCGTCCGGCAAGACGAGCCGCGGCGCCTAAATGTTTCGTTTGTCTAAAATCTTCTGAATCTTTCCCTGCCGGCGCGGTAGGCTCTGAGCTTCCACGAGCCGCACCTCCACCTGAATTCCCGTCACCGAGGTAATCCGTTTCCGGACGGCTTCGAGAAAAGCTTTCTGTTTTTGCAAATCGGTGAAAAAGATTCTCTCCGTCACTTCCATGACCACGCTCAGCGAATCCATCGCGCCTTTTCGGTCCACCACGATTTGATAGGGAATCTCTCCACCCGCCGCGCTGAAGAGCGCTTCTTCGATCTGCGCGGGGTAAACATTCACCCCCCGGATGATGAGCAAGTCATCGCACCGTCTGGCGACTCTCTCCATCCGCGCCAGCGTCCGGCCGCATTCGCACGGCGCGTAATCCAGCCGGGTGATGTCGCCCGTGCGGAAGCGGATGACCGGGTTCGCCTCGCGGATGAGCGTCGTCAAAACCAGTTCCCCTTCGGCGCCGGGCGGCAGCGTTCGGCCGGTTTCCGGATCAATGATTTCCGGCAGAAACGCGTCTTCGTAAATGTGCAGACCTTTGCGGAAAGAGCATTCTCCCGCCACGCCCGGACCGAGCACTTCGGACACGCCGTAATTGTCCATGGCTTTGAGATACAATCTCGACTCGATCTCCGCGCGCATTTTCTCCGACCAGGGCTCGCCGCCGAAAAGCCCGATCTTTAAGGAAAGCGATTGGGGGTCGACGCCGAGTTCCTCCATGCGCTCGGCCAGCGCCAGAGCGTAACCGGACGTGCTCACCAACACCGTGGTCTTGTAGTCCTGCATGATCATGATCTGCTTGTCGGTGTTGCCGGTGCCCATGGGAATGACCGACGCGCCGATAGCTTCAGCGCCGTAATGAATGCCGAAAGCGCCGGTGAAAAGGCCGTAGCGGAAAGTGATTTGGATGACATCGTCATGCGTCACGCCGGCGGCGGTCATGAAGCGCGCCGCCAGATTCGCCCAAGTTTTAATGTCGTTTTTCGTGTACCCCACCACAATCGGCTTGCTGGTCGTGCCCGAGGCGGAGTGAATGCGCACCACTTCTCTTAAGGGAACGGCGAACATGCCGTAGGGATAGTTGCGCTGCAGGTCCTCTTTGGTGGTGAAAGGCAGCCGCGTCAGATCGGCCAGCGAACGGATGTCCTCGGCCACAATACCCTGATCGTTGAACACTTTCCTGTAGTGCTTGACATTTTTATAAGCCCGGTTGACGACGGCCTGCAGCCTCTCGAGTTGAAGCTGCTCCAGCTCATCGCGCGACATGCACTCATGCGCTGCATCCCAAATGTTCATAGAAAACCTCCCCTGTGCGGAAATCATCCTCTGCCGGTTTTTGCCCCGAAAATCATCTTTCCCATATCTCCTTTTTATCCTTGCCGAGATAGGCTCTCTGGACGTCTTTATTTTCCAACAGCTCAGCGGCGCTCCCCTCCAGAATCATCCGGCCGTTTTCCAGGACATAGCCGCGGTGGGCCAACTTCAGCGCCGCTTTGGCGTTTTGCTCCACCAGAAGGATCGTCGTTTTGTTTTCCCGGGACAAAGCGGCGATGACGCGGAAGATTTCCTGGACAATCATCGGTGCCAGACCCATGGAAGGCTCATCCAGCAAAAGCAGTTTCGGTTCGGCCATCAAGGCGCGGCCGATGGCCAGCATCTGCTGTTGTCCGCCGGATAACGTTCCGGCCAGCTGGTTTTTCCGCTCATGAAGTTGTGGAAAAAGATGATAAACAAATTCCTTTTTTTGCCTGGCCTTGTCTTTGCCGCCCAGAAATTTCCGGCTCAAGTACGCGCCCAGTTCCAGATTATCATCCACGGAAAACGGCTTGAAAACCTGCCGGCCTTCCGCGACCTGCGAAATCCCCAAACGAACAATCTGATGCGGCAAAAGCGCGTGGATGGGGACGTTTTGAAAAAGGATCTCTCCGCTGCGGGGCGGTACCACGCCGGAGAGCGAATTTAAAAGGGTCGTTTTTCCCGCACCGTTGGCGCCGATGAGTGTTACAATTTCCCCCTGCGCAAGATGAAGGGAAACGTTTTTGAGCGCCTGCGCCTTGCCGTAAAAGGTGTTGATGTTTTTTATCCTGAGCATAAATTTTCTTTTTTCGCGGGCGTCTCCGCGCCGTCAATCCGTTCCCAGATACGCCGCAATGACTTCCGGATTGTCCTGAATTTCCGCGGGCTTTCCCTCGGCCAGTTTTTTCCCCAGATTCAAAACGACAATGTGCTCGCAAATATCCATCACCAAATCCATATCATGTTCCACGAGCACGACGGTGATGCCGAAGTCCCTGATTTTCGAAATCAGCGACGCCAGCTCCAGCGTTTCGCGGCTGTTGAGTCCGGCGGCCGGTTCGTCCATCAAAATGATTTTCGGCCGGGCGGCCAGCGCCCGCGCGATTTCCAGCAGTCTTCCCTTGCCGAAGGGAAGATTTTCCGCCGCCGTGTCCGCGAGGTCCTCCAAACGGGTGAACCGCAGCCATTCCATGCTCTGCTCGCGGATGGATTTTTCCTCGCGCAGATGGCCGGGCAATTTCAACGCGCAGGACAAGATTCCGCTTCGGGTGCCGGTGTGCATGCCCACCATGACATTTTCCAAAACGGTCATCCTTCCAAAAAGTTCGATATTCTGAAAAGTCCGCACCAGCCCCAGAGAGGCCAGTTCCTCCGTTTTGCGAAATGAAATGTTTTTCTCCCCTAAAAAAACCTCGCCCGATGTCTGCGCGTAGAGACCTGTTACAATATTAAAGAGCGTGGTTTTTCCCGCGCCGTTGGGGCCGATGATGCCGGTGATCGAGCCTTCGGCGACGTCAAACGACACATGATCCAGCGCCGTCAACCCCCCGAAAACCTTGGTGACGGAATCAATCCTGAGCATGCCTGCCGTCCCCCTTCCGGATCTTCGCCGCGACATATCGAAATCCCGCTTCCATGCCGCTGATCAAGCCGCCGGGCATGAACATCGTCACCAGAATCAGCATCAGTCCGTACACGATGATATCCATATCCTGAAAGACACGCAGAAACTCCGGCAGCATCGTCAAAAGGGCCGCGCCCAGGAAAGACCCGTAGATGCTTCCCAGGCCGCCGACGACAATCATGGTCAGAAGCTCCACGGAAAAATTAAAACCGAAAGACGCCGGCGCGATGAACGTCATCACGTGGGCGTAGAGGCTTCCCGCAACCGCGGAAATCACGGCGGAGAGCGAAAAAATCTGAACCTTCAGCCTCTGCGCGTTTATCCCCATGACCCGCGCGGCGACCTCCGAATCGTGAATCGCGCGCAGGGCGCGTCCGATTCTCGACTGGACAAGATTGATCGCCAAAAGCATCACGGCCAGCGTGAAAATCCAAACCAGATAATAATTGCGAAAGTCATTGTCGAAAACCAGCGATCCGATGCGGAGATTGGAAATGCCCGGCAGGCCCGACGGCCCTCCCGTGTAGGCCACCGTCTCATTAAAAATAATATACAGGATAATGCCGAATCCCAGCGTCGCCATGGCCAGGTAATGGCCTTTGAGTTTCAGAATGGGAAAACCGATGACAAAAGCCAGCACTCCCGCCAGCAGAGCGGCTAAAACCATCACCCCGAACGGATCGACGGGAAACCGGGACGTGATGATGCCGGAGAGGTAGGCGCCCATTCCGAAGAAAGCCGCGTGCCCCAGAGAGATCTGCCCCGCGTATCCCAAAAGCAGATTGAGCGCGACGGCCAGCATGGTATTGATGCCCACAAAAACCATCACGGTCAGCAAATAACTGCCCTTCAGGAAAAACGGGGCCGCCAGCATCGCGCCTGCAAACAGAAGGAAAATCACCCTTTGTTGTTTTCTTTCCGTCATCAAAAATCCCCGCGCCGACCCTTCAACGGCATGATGAAATGTCTTTCCCGGTCAAAACCGTTCCGATTCCTTTTGGGCGAACAAACCTTCCGGCCGGACAAAAAGAATCAAAAGCAAAATGATGAAAGCAATGGCGTCCTTGTAGCTGGCGGAAATGAAGCCCGCGCCGAGGGATTCCAAAAGGCCCAGCAACAGGCCGCCCATCACCGTCCCCAGGCCGCTGCTCATCCCGCCGATAATCACCGCGCAAAAGCCCTTCAGTCCCAGCATGATGCCCACGTCGTAGGAGGTCATTGTCAACGGCGCGATGATGATCCCCGCCATGGATCCGATCGCCGCGCTGATCATAAAGGAAAGCATCACCATGCTTTTGACGTTGATGCCCACCAATCCCGCCGCCTGCGGATTGTAGGCGCAGGCGCGCATCGCCTTGCCCATGATCGTGTGATTGAAGAACAACCGGCTGGCGATGATGATGAAAACCGCCACGCCGAAAATCCAGAGATGCTGGGGAAGAATCGTCGCGCCCGCGACCTCCAGGGGCTCCTGACCGGAAAAAGCCGGCAGCGCGTGCGTGTCCTTGCCCCAAAGCAGCATGGCGACGCCGCGGATGAAAATGCTCGCGCCGATGGTGATGATGATCAGTCTAAGCGGCTCGGCGTTGCGCAGCGGCCGGATGGCCAGCCGTTCAAAGGTCACGCCCGTCGCCGTGGACACGGCAACCGCCAGCGCGACGGCCGCCGCCAGCGGCATCTGCAGAGCCGTCAGAAAAAAGACGGTCAGCATGCCGCCCAGCATGACGAATTCGCCCTGCGCGAAATTGATGATGCCGGTCGCGTTATAAATGACGGCGAAACCAAACCCGATGAGCGCGTAAATGGCGCCGTTGGAAAGTCCCGAAAGGATATATTGAAACCATTGCCGGAAATCTGCCATGCGCGTGATTCAACCGAAATGTATGGAATCAGGACTGACGCGGCGCGGGTTTCAATCCCGCGCCGCGGAGACACAACCCAAGATTTTTCCCGTCGTGCGGCTACTTGATCAGTTTCCAGTCGCCCTTTTCAACCTTGACCAAAACAAAGGCCTCGCTGGTCAGTCCCGCGTGATCTTCCGGAGAGAAGCTGAAGGTTCCTCCGATGCCGGAGAATTTTTTGATTTTCTCCAGATGGTCGCGGATGGCCGCCGGCGTGAAGCCTCCCTGTTCCATGGCCTTCTTCAGCAACATCACCGCGTCATAAGCGTGGCCGCCGAAATGGTCGCCTTCCACCTTGTAGCGTTCCTGATATTTCTTGACGTAATTCATCAGGGCTTTTTTCTGCGGATCGTTCTTGGGCAGCTGGTCGGCCACAATCACGCGGCCGGAAGGCAGGATGATGCCCTCGGCCCCTTCGCCCGCCAGTTCAATGAACTTCTTGGAAGACACGCCGTGGCTCATGTACAGGGGAAGTTTGATGCCCAGTTGTTTGGCGTTTCTGGCCACGATGGCCGGACCGGGATTGGTGCCCCAACAAATGATCGCTTGGGCTTCGCTGTTCCTGATTTTGGTCAACTGGACGGTCATGTCCGTGTCTTTCGGCCCGTAGGTTTCGTCGGAAACGATATGAATGTCAAATTCCTTGGCCAGCAATTTGAGCTGTTCCCTGCCGGAAGAGCCGAAACCGTCGGAAACCGTCAAAATGGCGACTTTGGAAATTTTCTGCTGCTGGAGATGCTTGTAAATTTTCATGACGGCCAGTGAGTCGTTTTGCGCCGTTTTGAACACCCATTTTTTCACCGGATCGGTGATTTTGATGCCCGCGGCGCAGGAGATGAGAGGAATTTCCGCCTTTTCGACCACGGGGATCACCGCCATGCTGTCGCCGGTCGTGCTCGGTCCGATGATCGCCGCCACCTTATCGTCCTTGATGAGCTTATTGACCGCCTGCACCGCCTTGGTCGCGTCGCCTTGAGTGTCATAAACCACCAACTCCAGCTTGCGTCCCTTGATGCCGCCGGCCTTGTTGATCTCGTCAACCATCATCACCGCGGTGTTGCGTTCCGGCTCGCCCAGAAACGAAGCCGGGCCGGTCACCGAAAAAAGCGCGCCGATCTTCACGGGAGGAGCCCCCCACACGGCTTGGGTCATCCAAAGACTCAAAAACAAAACAAAAACCGTTCTAACAATCTTTTTTGACATATCCACCTCCAGAAAAAATTTTATACATTCCTTCGCCTGAAAAATCTAAACCGCGATAAAGCAGACATCCGTCAACGGCCAAAACCGATTCGCCGATTCGTAAATCACGGTTCATCCCCGATGTCAAACGGAAAATGCCGACATCGCGGGCCATGGGTTTTTCAGGAGACCACGGGGATCTTCACGGTGAAAGTCGAGCCGAATCCCGGCTCGCTTTGGACCGTGATCTCGCCTTTGTGCCGCTGCACGATGTCGTAGGTGATGCTCAATCCCAAACCCGTTCCCTTGCTGGCCTCCTTGGTCGTGAAAAAAGGCTCAAAAATCCGGCTGAGATTCTGAGGCGCGATGCCCGAACCCGTGTCGGTGACCTGCATCCAAATGAAGCCCCCATCGTGCCACGTCCGGAGGGTGATGACGCCCTTGTCGGCGATGGCGTCGGCCGCGTTGATCAGCAGATTGACAAATACCTGATTGATCTGACGCGGATAGCACTTGGTCCTCGGCAGTTTCCCGTATTCTTTTTTTAAGGTCGTTTTGTATTTCAGTTCGTTCCAGACAATCGTGACGGCTCTTTCAAGGCACTCGTTGATATCGGCGATTTTGTATTCCTCGTCATCCATCCGCGAAAAGCTCTTGAGCTCCTGAACGATGTTTTTCACCCGGTCCGCTCCCTCCAGAGATTCCTGAATCAGGAGTTTCGCGTCCTTGAGCACATGGTCCACTTTCAACTGGCTGCGCTTTTCCGCGATGCTCTCGGCGACGCCGGGCTCCGGAATGGATTCCACCGCGGCAAAAAGCGTCCGAATGAATTCGTCCAGACGCTTGACATATTTTTCCAGCGTCGAGAGATTGCTGGCGATAAAAGACATCGGGTTGTTGATTTCATGAGCGACGCCCGCGGCCAGCTGTCCGATGGACGCCATTTTCTCCTGTTGCAGAATTTTCATCTGCGAGGATTTCAGCTCCTCGTAAGCCTTTTCCAATTCCGCCAGCGCGGCCTCCAGCTTTTTCCTGCTCTCATCGATTTCCCGGTTCTTTTTGAGCAGTTCCTCCTGATTTCTTTTGAGTTCGGCTTCCATTTCGCGGCGCGCCGTGACATCCCGGCCCACGCCGCGGAAACCGATGACCACGCCTTCCACGTCCCGGATAACGGAAACCATCGCCTCGTAGATCACCTTGGCGCCGTCTTTTTTGCGCGCCACCATATCCAAAAGATGAACCGGCTGGTCTTTCTGATGCAGATCCTCCACCGCCTCCTTGAGGCGTTTGGCCGCATCCTTGTCCATCAGCGACCAATACTTCTCTCCAATGAGTTCTTCCGCGCCGTATCCGAGGGCGTCGCACATCGCCGTGTTGACCACCGTGAAATTGCCCAACACGTCCACTTCGAAATAGGCATCCTTGATGTCCTTGAGCAAAACCTTGTATTTCTCCATGTGTTCGCGGATGGCGTCCTGATTTTGTTTGCGCACATCCGCGCGGCGCTCGAATTTTCTGCGCTCGCCCTGGCGTCGATCCGTTGACCGACGATCTTGCTGCCGGCGCTCGACAAATATATCATTCATGCGTCTTCCTCCCGCGGCTTATAGAATTTGAATTTATTTCCCATGTTCAACGTCGTCTTCGAAAACATTTTCAATCAACGCCTCCCGCGCCCCCGAAACTTCCGGCATGGCCTCCACCGCGCTGAGCTTGCCGGCGATCACCCGCGTCCTTTGCCGGGCTTTATCCAGCGTACTGGCGGCCTGATCAATATTTTTGCGCACGGCATCGAGCGTCTCGCCGAATTTGGCAAACGCGGTCTTCACCTCGCCCAAAACCTTCCAAACTTCGCCGGAGCTCTTTTGAATGGCCAGCGTCCTGAATCCCATTTGCAGGCTGTTTAAAAACGCGGAGACGGTCGTCGGTCCGGTGATGGTCACCCGGTAGTCGCGCTGAATCCGCTCAAAAAGACCCGGCATCCTGAGCACTTCGGCGAAAAGCCCCTCAAAGGGGAGAAACATGATGGCAAAATCCGTCGTGTGGGGCGGGTCGAGGTATTTATCACTGATGTCTTTGGCGAATTTTTCAATTTTCGACCGGAGACTTTTGGCGGCCGCTTCGATTTCCGGGACATTCCCCGCTTCGTAGGCGTCCATCAACTTTGCGTAATCTTCCGTGGGAAACTTGGCGTCGATCGGCAGCCAGATGAATTCGGCCGAGTCTTCTTTACTGGGAATCTTCACGGCGAATTCAACGCGATCTTTGCTTCCCTCTTTGGTTGGGACATTTAGCTCGTACTGGGCGGGCGTGAGAATCTGCTCCAAAATGGCCCCGAGCTGGCATTCCCCCAGCACCCCCTTGGTTTTCACATTCGCAAGAACCTTTTTGAGATCGCCCACGCCGGCGGCCAGCGTTTGCATTTCCCCCAATCCTTTCTGAACCTGCTCCAACCGGTCGCTGACCAGTTTGAACGCCTCGCCGAGCCGCGCCTCCAGCGTGCCCTGGAGCTTTTCGTCAACGGTTTGGCGCATCCGTTCAAGCTGGCGGGAATTGTCCTCCTGAATCTGCTTCAGCTTCTCGTCAACGGCGGCGCGGACGGTCTCGATCTTTTTTTCCGTGGCCGCGGCCAGTTCCGCCAGGCGGCTCTGCACGCCGTCACTGAAGGATTTCAGGTGTTCGCCGAGCTCCGTCCTTTCGCGAAACGCCTGATGCTGCATCTCTTCGCGCAGGCGCGCGCTTTCCTCCCGAACGGCGCGGTCGGTTCTTTCCTGCAGGTCGCGCAAACGCTCCACCTGGCCGGAAACATTCTCAAAACCGGCAAACCCGCGCCCCACCCGCCGGTAAATCAAAACCAAGCAGGCCGCCGCCACGATTCCAACGGCGACAATCAATACGGCGACCATTAATGTTTCCATCGAACTAAAAACCTGCCCCTGTTCCGGTTTTGCGGCAAACAGGGATTAAATTTTCGGTCAAAAAAACGGATTTTGCGGGTATATAACGATGAAACAAAGCTTGTGTCAAGCAAAATAGGGCTTGCGCGAAACAATTTCCCGTTTTTTTCGCCCCGCCCGATACGCCTTCTTCCTTTTGGTGAAAAAAAAGCATTTGGCGGTTGCATAATTCGGCGCTTTTGGATATAAACGCTCGTCCGCCGCGGCAGGCGGATCATCATCCGTCGCTCAGGATTCAGTATGGCCAGCAGAATTGAAGTCGGTTTCAAAAAAGGCATCCGCGACGCCTTGGGGGAAAAAGTCAAAAAGCGCATCGTGGAGAACTTTTCCCTGCCCGTGACGCGGGTGCAAACGATTGACGTGTACATTCTGGACGGTCCGCTGACGCCGCGGGAACTCAAGCAGGCCGCCCAAGGTCCGCTTTCCGACCCGATCATCCAGCGTTTCGCCGTCAACCGGCCGCTGGCCCGGGAATTCGACTGGCTGATTGAAGTCGGCTTCCGTCCGGGCGTCACCGACAACGTGGGCAAAACCGCCCGCGAGGCCATCGAGCTTTTGCTCAAAATCAAAAAAGGCGAACGCCGCATCAGCGTCCACACCTCGCGCCAGTATCTCATCAGCGGAAAAATCACCAAAGCCGACGCCGAAAGAATCGCGTCGGGGCTTTTGGCCAACGATCTGATCGAACGCTGGCAAATCGTCTCCGCGCGGGAGTTCGATTTCTCGCGCGGTCTGCCCGCTTACGTGCCGCAGGTTTCGGGCGCCTCCCGCATCGCGGTCGAAGAAATGGACCTGACCAGCGCCGACGACGGCGACTTGCTTAGCATCAGCCGACAGCGCGTCTTGGCGCTTAATCTGGAGGAAATGCGCGCCATCCGCGATTATTACCGCGACGAAAAAACGGCCGCCCGGCGGCAAGCGGTGGGACTGGGCCGCCGCACGACGGACGTGGAGCTGGAATGCCTCGCGCAGACTTGGTCGGAACACTGCAAGCACAAGATTTTCAACAGCCTGATTCATTACACCGACGGCAGGCAGACGCTCGTCATCAACTCCCTTTTCAAAACCTACATCAAGGCCGCGACTGAAAAAATCCGCCGCGCCAAGAGGAAAAAAGATTTCTGCCTGAGTGTTTTCACGGACAACGCCGGCGTCATCAAATTCAACGACCGGTTCAATCTGGTGTTCAAGGTTGAAACGCACAACTCCCCTTCGGCTTTGGATCCCTACGGCGGGGCGCTCACCGGCATCGTGGGCGTCAACCGCGACCCCTTCGGCACCGGCTTGGGCGCGAAACTCATTTTCAACACGGATGTGTTTTGTTTTGCCTCGCCTTTTTACAAAAAGAAACTCCCGCCGCGCGTTCTGCACCCGCGGCGCATCTATGAAGGCGTGCGCGAGGGCGTGGAGCACGGCGGCAACAAAAGCGGCATTCCCACCGTCAACGGCAGCATCGTGTTCGACGATCGGTTTCTCGGCAAGCCCCTCGTTTACTGCGGCACCGCCGGCATCAGCCCCGCGCGCATCAACGGCAAACCGTCGCACCAAAAGGAAGTCCGACCCGAGGATTTGATTGTGATGACGGGCGGGCGCATCGGCAAGGACGGCATTCACGGCGCGACCTTTTCCTCCGAAGAACTGCACGAAGGCTCTCCCGTCACCGCGGTGCAAATCGGCGATCCCATCACGCAGAAGAAAATGACCGATTTTCTGCTGGTCGCGCGCGACCGCGGACTTTACCGCGCCATCACCGACAACGGCGCGGGCGGGCTGTCCTCCTCCGTCGGCGAAATGGCCGCTTTAAGCGGCGGCTGCGAATTGGATCTCTCCCACGCGCCGCTGAAATACGCGGGCCTGCAGCCTTGGGAAATTCTGCTTTCCGAAGCGCAGGAGCGCATGACGCTGGCGGTGGACCCGAGAAAAATCAAGGAATTTTTATCGCTGGCCAAGAAAATGGACGTCGAGGCGACCGTCTTGGGCAAGTTCACCGACTCGGGATTTTTCCATGTGCTCTACGGCGGGAAAACCGTCGCGTATCTGGACATGAAGTTTCTGCACGAGGGCGTCCCCCAGATGAGACTCCGCGCGCGCTGGAAGCCGCCCAAACACCAAAAGCCGCGCCCGGCGCCCGCGCGCGATCTGGGAGCGGAGCTCGGCAAAATGCTCTCCCGGCTCAACATCTGCTCCAAGGAGTCCGTCGTGCGTCAGTACGACCATGAGGTTCAGGGCGGCAGCGTCATCAAGCCGCTGGTGGGCGTCCGAAACGACGGACCGTCGGACGCCGCCGTCATCCGGCCGCTTTTGGACTCGATGGAAGGCGTCGTCGTCGCGCACGGCATCTGCCCGCGTCTAGGCGACATCGACACCTACCCCATGACCGCGTGCGCCATTGACGAGGCGATCCGCAACGCCGTCGCCGTCGGCGCCGATCCGGACTATCTGGCGGGACTGGACAATTTCTGCTGGTGCGATCCCGTGCCGTCCGAAAAAAATCCGGACGGCCCCTACAAGCTCGCCCAGCTTGTCCGCGCCAATCAAGCCCTCTACGACTACACGACGGCTTTCGGCGTGCCCTGCATCTCCGGCAAGGACAGCATGAAAAACGACTACCAAATCGGAAAAACGAAAATATCCATCCCGCCCACCGTGCTCTTTTCCGTCATCGGGGTCGTCAAGGACGTGCGCAAGACGGTCACGATGGACGCGAAAAATCCGGGGGATCTCGTTTACGTCGTCGGCGAAACCCGCGAGGAGCTGGGCGGCTCGGAGTGGCTGGCGATGAAAAATCTCATCGGCGACAGCGTGCCGCGCGTGGACGCCGGAAAAGCGCTCAAAATCTACCGCGCCCTTTTCCGGGCGATTCAAAAGGGATGGGTCGCCTCCTGTCATGACTGCTCCGACGGAGGACTGGGCGTCGCGCTGGCCGAGACGGCCTTCTCCGGCGGCTTCGGCATGCGCTTGGATTTGCGGCGCGCGCCTTACCGCGGCGCGCCGAGAGACGACTACCTGCTCTTTTCCGAAACGGCGGGCCGCTTTGTCGTAACGGTCAGGCCGCAACATCAAAAAAGATGGGAAAGCGCGATGCGCGGATGCGTTTGGGCTCCAATCGGCCAAGTGACGGACGATGACCAATTCATCGTCACGGGGCTGAAGGGCCGCTGCGTCATCGATGAAAAAATCTCTGCGCTGAAAGCGGCATGGCAAAAAACACTTGATTTTTAGAAGCAGGAACTTATGCCCCGAAAAGTAAAGGCCATTATTCTCACCGGCAACGGCACCAACTGCGAAATGGAAATGGCGCGGGCCTGCAAAACGGCGGGCGCGGACGCGGCGGACATCGTCCATTTAAGCGAGCTTTTGTGCGGCTCGAAGCGGCTGGACGACTACGTTTTCTTGAATCTGCCGGGCGGGTTTCTGGACGGCGACGATTTGGGCTCGGCCAAAGCCGGCGTCAATCGTTTTTTGCACGCTCCCATCCGTGAAAGGGAGGAAATGCTCTTGGATCAGCTCATGCGGTTCATCCGCGCCGGAGGCCTGATTTTGGGCGTCTGCAACGGTTTTCAGCTGATGGTCAAGCTGGGCCTTCTGCCGGCGCTGGGAGGCGACTACACGCGGCAATCCGCGACGCTGACCTTCAACGATTCCGGAAGATTCGAAGACCGGTGGGTTTACCTCAAGGCCGATCCCGAAAGCCCCTGCGTCTACACGAAAGGAGCGGACATTCTTTATTTCCCCGTGCGCCACGGGGAGGGAAAATTCATCCCGAAGAACCGGGACATCCTCCATCAGATGGAAAAGAAACATCTGTGCGCCTTGAAGTACTGCCGCGAAAACGGCCGGATCACCATGGACTATCCCGACAATCCCAACGGCTCGGTCGGCGCCGTCGCCGGCATCTGCGACGAAAGCGGGCGGCTCTTCGGCCTGATGCCGCACCCGGAAGCCTACCTGCACCGGGTCAATCATCCGCGCTGGACAAGGGAAAAACTCCCGGAAAAGGGGCAGGGAATCACCCTCTTTGAAAACGCCGTCCGCTTCATCCGCAGTCGGGCGTTCTAAAGTTTATTTCTAAAGATAAGAGAGCTTCGCGCGACTTCTTTCTTATTTGTCATACCGGCAAAAACCGCCAAACGGAGAAAAGTTGAAAAGACCGGCCTTGAGCCGGCGCCGAAATGAAATGGGGGAGTGGTTTTCTTATCGCGCAAAAACCGCCGAAAAGCGCTTGGTTATTATTTGTGTTTGTAGCGCTCGTATTCGCCGGGGATATCCACGATTTGCCAAAATTCTCTCTGCACGGCGGCTTCGCGCATATCCGCCAAGTTGCCGAAAATCGCCGCCCGCGCGCGGTCTTCATCAATGTAAACGAGATCCTCGTCGCGCAACGCAAGCCGGTTGAACGCCCGACGGTTTGCCGGCCGGGAAATCACGAAAATGACCTTTTCATACCAGGCCTCTTCGAAATCAGCCAGCGTGAAGCTGATATCTCCGCGCCAGGGATCCGCCAAAAAAACATGTCCGTTGTAAACGCCCCGGAAAACGACAAAATGACGGTAATTGAATATCTTGATCGGGACAATGCCCGGGGAATTCATTTCCAGCAAATCCTGGATATCCACGCGGTAGCCTTCACTGCGGTAGCCCAGCGCGGTAACGAATCTCTTCATGTCCAAAAGTGAAAAGGCCTGGCGCTTTTTAATCTGCGCCACGTCCCCGTAATTTAAGAGGCCACGAATAACCTGTTGTTCCTTGAAATTTTCCCCCAGATAATAATTCAGCAGGATGGCCAGAGCGGCCGAGCCGCAGGAGTAGTCATAGGCCTGCTTGATTAAATGATCCTTGTGGAGTTCGGCAAGGGGTTGAACATGGGCGCGCATAAAGCCCGGGCCGGGTCCCGGCACTGAGACCTGAATTTCCGGCGGCGGCTGATCCTTCAACGTCACAACATCAGAGGTAAACGACACTAAAACGGCGAAAACCGCCGCAATCACCAAAAGTCCCACCGAGCGCGCCTCCTAAAAACGCCTTTATTTCGCCCCTTGAGGCGATAAAAAAACAGCCTGCAGGCAGGCCGTTACTCCGGTAAAATATCATCCAGAAAATCCGCTATAAATTATGAAAACGCATTTCATTTTTGTAAATATACGCATTATCGATCATAATCAACCCCAAATCCAGGGCAGCGCCAAAATTGAAGTCTCTGGCTTTGATGGTCGCCGCCATCGGCAGATTGATGGAAAGGATCGTATTGCTTCCCGACGTTCCGATGTTGATATTCGCCAGCGTGTTCACATAGACTCCGGTGCGGACAGAGCCGTTGATATTGTAAGTCGGGAAATTCCCGCCCAGAGGGGCATTGCCGCGCATTACGCTCGACCAAGCCGAAGGGGTTGTGCTGAGACTGTTTGAGTTCTGCGTGGCGCCAAAAAGATAAAGGCCGTTGATTTTCACACAGTTGGCGCCGGTGCAGTTTCCCACATTCAAGAATATGGAATCGATGTACAGCGCCAATTGACCCACGCCCTCCAAGCCGCCGCCGCTTGCATGAGGACCCAATCTCAGCCACCCGTCAGCGACGTTGGCCAAACCGGGCGTAATGGCCGTGCCGCCCACGTACGTGACCGTCCGTCCGAGAAAAGCGTTGGAAATATCGAGATTGCCTATGGTGCGGACCGTGCCGTTATTAATGGCAACGTTTATGTTGGTCGCGGACAAAGACAAGCCGTAATTGTCCGCCGCCTTGGGCAGGGCGATTCCGGAAAGATTGGCGTAACTTCTCCCCGCCGACGTTCCGAAATCCATAATCAAATTGGTTGCCACATTGCAGCCCAGCGAGGTGCTGCCCGAACCATAAAGGTAGAGATTGGGGACATTGACAATGTCCGGGGTTGCGGTTCCGTCTCCCAAGACCAAACTGGTCGCCGTCGAGCGGGCGGTGATATTCAACCCGATGGTCAGTCCCGCCTCGCCTTGCACGGAAGAGAGTTCCTCGTCATCCAAGGCCTTCATCACCTTGGCATCAACGACGGGGTCGTTGACCGCCGGTGTCAGGATCAACACAAAGATTAAAGCAACAGCGATGAATCTTAAATAAGACACGCGCTCACCTTGCCTTTTTACCCAAAATCTAATTTGCGACTTACCCTCGCTCTCTGGCGCGCTGGAACTCAAGACCCTTGACTGGTAAAATAAACGACGCTTTTTTTTTGCAAGGGTCGCAATTTTAGTGCGCGAAAACCGTTATCGTGCCTCCCAGCGTCGTCTGGAAACCATTGAGTGTGATATCCAGAAGCCGCGTCGTGGTCGTGAGGCCGGAGTTGCCATCCAGCTTCATGTAAGCCGTCACATTGGCCGTTCCTAAGACAAGCGACGGCAGATAAACATTCAGGGCGGTCGTCGAGCCGCTGGTGCCGATGTCAATGTTGGACGTTCCGGTGATGTTGGCCGTCGTTCCGGTAATGGTCACATTCGAAATCCCAAGATAGCCGGCTGATGTATAGCCCGTGAATCCGTCGGAATCACCCAGCGAAAGGGATGTCAGCTGGGTGTTGGTCATGGTAACGTTGGTAAAAACGATCGTGACGCCGGATTCGCCGGTAACTGCAGCCAATTCGCTGTCGGAAATGGCGCTTTTGGCCCATAACGCCCCCGGCAAAAGGACAAATGCTAAAATTACTGCTATGAATGTCTTTTTCATTTTTTATCCCCAGTTTTTGTTTTTGAAAAGGAGGCGCGGGCAAGCGGTTACCCGCGCCGTCTTGCTTTTCCCTACACCAAAAGGTGCTTAGTGAGACTTAATAACCAAATATCCCGAAGTGGTAACATCCACGCCGGACATGTAAGAAGTTCCAAGAACCTGGGTCAGGGTTGATTCGGAAGTACCCAATGCAAGGGTCTGAACCACATTACCAGCGAGATTAAGGCTGGGAAGACCGACTTTAAGAGCGGTGGTGCTGCCGCTGGTACCGACGTCAATCGTCAGGTCACCGGTAAAGCCGATGGTGGGAATTGTAACATTGGTAGCACCAACCCAACCTGCGCTAGTGTAGCCGGTGAAACCGTCTCCGTCACCCCATGCCTGTTCAGCCATAGAAACATTAACGGTCAAACCACTCATATTAATCGTCACGCCTTCCTGAGCCGTAATGGCCTGCAGATCGCTGTCCGTAATCGCTGATTTCGCGAATGAGGTGAAGGGGACCATTACAAACATCGCCAACACTGCCAACAATAAAACTTTCTTCATTTTTTCTCCTCCTCAAAATTTTGTCGCTGTTGCGCCGGAAAACTCTCCTTCTGGCTTGCATGACTCAGGCGGGCCAACCGCTTTTTTTTCTCCCGCCGGGCCCCGCCGCTCGGAGCTTTGCCGGCTTGGTTGTGGGTTTTTCACCCGTTAAAAAAACTCCTCTCTCCTCCTATGCTTAATCTTGCGCCGCCGCAAGAAAACCGCCTGCTTAATACGGCCGGGTTACGGTATTGGTGTTGTAACCCGGAATATTGAGAAAGATTCCCCTCAGATTCGATCCTCCGGCAGTATACTTCGAAGCAAAAACGAAAGAAAGATTGGTGTTGCTGAAAGTAACGATTCTGCGCCCCGCAGCCGTCCCGCGATATAGAATACCGTTGTTGGTTCCTGTTCCGCCCGCTGTAATTCCCGACATGATTGGAAAATCACCGGCGGTCGGTCCTTCGGCGCTGGGCGTGCCGAACTCTATGTAGTTGAGACACTTTCCCGTGGCCGCGCCAAGATTTTCAAACCCCATCTCCACAAAAATATTATGCCAAATCAGGGAATTAGCAGGAATGCCGGCGGAGTAGTCGTTCCCGCCCCAGTAGTAATTGATGGTATCCTGATCCCAGCCGCCGCCGTAGTAACCCGTCTTGAAGGACTCTATGTGCGCATTCATAATCATATCCATTCCCAAGGTCATTCGGATGACATTGCTGCTGCCATGGGATGAAGTAAACTCCTGGAGTTGGAAAAACGCCTGCGCATATATATCCCCAAGCTCCCGATCTGTCAACGTTTTCGCGGTCATTTTCAGCGGTTTTTCCTCAGGCAGTGAAGTGGGCGCGAAACTGACCGAATAAAACACAAGCAACAGGGCGGCAACCAGCAAAACCACAAAAACCTGCAACGGAAACCTTCTGACCGTCTGCTTGTAATGTTCAGGCATTCTAGAAAACAGGCTCCTTGGGCGTCTTCACGCTACAATGTCCCGGGGAATTTTTTTTGCTTTGACGAGGGTCATACCCCGAAAAAACGCAAATGTCAATTTTTTTTTAACCGGTCGCGGTAAAAAATTTTCTTATCCCCGTTTAAATTTTTAAATCAGGATTCCCGACGGAAAACAGCCAAACAAACGCCGCCGAAACCCATGACAACCGCCGCGGTCAGAATCAGCCTGCCGCTGTAAAAAGGCAGCCAGCTCAAAATCCACCACAATAACAACCCCAACAATGTTTCACGAATCGTTGACTGATTATGACGAACAAATATATTTGTCAAGACAAATCTGCCCAAAAGGGCACTTACGGCGATCAAGCCGACCATAAACGCCGCAAGCATCAGCGAAAGGGCCAGCGGAATCAGCGCGATGCCGATTAAGGACAACACCAGCAACATAAAAAAAGGCACGCTCAAAAAAGATATCAGCGCGCCGACAAAAAACGATTTGAGTTTGTTTTCGCTGAGGCAGTCGATAACAGCGGTAAGCGGCCCGGGAAACAAAAAAACCATCAGCAGGGCCAAGGCCGCCAATGTTAAGAAGAAACAAAAGGAAACGATTTCCGTAAGCCAGCCCCACTCATCCTCGTCTTCGTAAAAAAAACCGGAGAGGGCGCCCCAAAGGTTGTCGGAATTGATTTCGGTGACTTTTCCGTAAATCTGCGCGCCGCTGCCGACGACGACCACACCGCCGACGCAAAGAACGTCGCCGCGCACCACGGCGTCGGAGGTCAGCACAATCGAACCGCCGATCGCCACGAGCCTCTTTTCGACGAGGCCGCGGACAGTGATTTGCCCGCCCACCGCGACGGCGTTATCCACGACCTGATCTTCGGCGATCTCAATATCCCGGCCGATTTTCACAATGCTTTGGGCATCAGCCCAAGCCGGAGCAAGCGCAAGAGAAGCAAGCACCATCAGGACAATGATTTTTTTCTCCATCGTTTTCCTTTTACGATTGAGATTTCACGGCGAAGTATTTTTGCCGGCAATATTCAATGACGCCGGGCATCACGGAAACGACGACAATCGCGATGATGACCAGCGTGAAGTGCCGCTTCACGGAAGGAATGTTGCCGAAAAAATAGCCGCCCAGCAAAAAAAAGCACACCCACGCCGCGCCGCCGGCGATGTTGAAGACGATAAAACGGGAATAGTTCATCGCGCCCACGCCCGCCACGAAGGGAGCGAACGTGCGGATAATCGGCATGAAACGGGCGATGACGATGGTTTTGCCGCCGTGTTTTTCGTAAAATCGGTGCGTGCGCAACAGATATTCTTTCCTGAAAAAACGGCTGTCTTCATAATGAAAGACTTTCGGACCGAGGTAATGACCGATCGCGTAATTGACGGAATCGCCGGCAATGGCCGCCGCCGAAAGCAGGATGAAGAGCGCCTCGATATTCAAAGCGCCGGCGGCCGCGAAGGTCCCCAAGGCGAACAAAAGCGAATCCCCGGGCAGAATGGGCGTGACAACCAGCCCCGTTTCGCAGAAGATGACGACAAAAACCAGCACGTAGGCCCAAACACCGAAACTCTGGATGATCTGCGGCAGGTATTGATCCAGGTGGATGAAAAAATCTACAAAATAAATGACATATTCCATCAAACTATGATATAGAAATCCGCCTTTGCTATGGGATGAGTTCGCTTATAAAAAACAATGCCGGCGATGTCAACTAAAAAGACCGGCGAAGGTAAAAAGTCATGACAACGGAAAAGACAACGACAAGCGCCGCGCTTTGGAAACCGGCCGTGATGCTGGGGATCGCCGTCCTCGTTTGGGCTGTTTTCGGGCAGACATACCATTTCGGGTTCGTTCGCCTTGACGACAACACTTACGTGACGCAAAACCCGAACCTTCAAGCGGGACTGACCGCCACGGGCGTTCGCTGGGCGTTTACAACGACCTATGCGGATTTCTGGCATCCGCTGACTTGGCTTTCGTTTCTTCTGGATTGGCGGCTCTTCGGCCTGAATCCCGGAGGCTATCATTTGACGAATGTCATCTGGCACCTGCTGGCTTCGCTTCTGCTGTTCGCGCTCTTTTGCCGGATGACCGGCCGCCTCTGGCGCAGCGCCTTTGTCGCCGCTTTTTTCGCCCTCCATCCTCTGCACGTGGAATCCGTCGCTTGGATTTCCGAAAGAAAAGACGTCTTAAGCGCGTTTTTCTGGATGCTGACACTTTATCTTTATGTCCGCTACACGGAAAAGCCTTCCCTCAAAAGATACCTGCCGGTGGTCTTTTGTTTTGTCTGCGGCCTGCTGAGCAAGCCGATGGTGATCACGCTGCCGCTGGTGATGGTGCTTTTGGATTTCTGGCCGCTGAAACGGCTGGAATTCAACGCCGAGAGCCTAAAATTTCAGCTGAAGGAAAAACTGCCCCTGCTCGCCCTTTCGGCCGTTTTTTCCGTCATCACCGTGTTCGCCCAGTACCATGCCGGCGGACGGGATCTCCAGTTTCCCTTGAGCCTGAGAACGGCCAATGCGCTTACCTCCTTGATCGTCTATCTGCAAAAAACTTTTTGGCCGACAGGACTGGGCGCCTTTTATCCGTTCCCGCAACAAATCCCGGCGCTGAAAATCACGGCGGCGGCCGCGCTGATTTTACTGATAACCGCCGTGGCCGCGGCCGCAGCCAAACGGCTGCCGTTTCTTTTCGTCGGCTGGTTTTGGTTCGGCATCACTCTGCTGCCGGTCATCGGCCTTTTGCCCATCGGCGATTTCGCGATGGCCGACCGTTTCCACTATCTGCCTTCCATCGGACTTTCCGTCATCCTCGCCTGGGGCGCGCCGCTGACGGTGAAAAGCGACAAAACGGCCAAAATTTTTCTGTTCGCGCTGGCGGGCGTTTTTCTCTCGGCGCTGGCCGTTCTCTCTTATAGGCAAACCGGCTTCTGGAAAAACGACATCGCGCTCTTTTCCCGTACCCTGCAGGTGACGCGGAACAACTACCTGGCCCATCTCAATCTCGGAGCGACGCTGGCCGCCGAAGGACGGCCGCGGGAAGCGATCGCGCATTACAACGAAACCATCCGGATCATGCCGAATCTGGCGCCGGCTTACACCAACCGGGCCATAGCGCTGGCGGAGATCGGCCGCTATCCGGAAGCGTTCAATGATTTGAACCGCATCATCCGCCTGAAACCCGATTACGCGGCGGCGTATCTCAGCCGGGGGATTCTTTATCACCGATTGGGGCAGGAGTCGCAGGCGATCGAGGAATTCAACAAGGCCATCCGCCTCAAGCCCGATGACAGTGCCGGTTATTTCAACCGCGGAAACTCTTTGATCCGCCTGGAACGCCTGCCCGAAGCGCTGGAAGATTTCCAAAGAGCCGTTTCGCTCAACCCGACGGAAGCCGTCCTCTATAACAACCGCGGTTTCGTTTACCTGCGCATGGGTCTTTTGAACCAAGCCTTAGAGGACTACAGTCGGGCCATTTCCCTCAAGCCGGATTACGCCGACGCTTTCAATAACCGCGCTTTCGTCCGGCTGGTCGGACAAAATGTCGCCGCCGGCTGCGCCGACGCGGCAAAAGCCTGCGCCTTAGGAAACTGCAAGACGCTTGAGCTCGCAAAAAACAAAGGCCTGTGCCGTTGAATCCTTTGACCGGGGAGGAAGCAAAAACCATGGACAAAAGATATGTCGGGCTGATCGTCATCGCGCTGGTTTTGGCCTGTCTGGCCGCCTTCGGCCGGATCATGGGCAACGGGTTTATCCACTTTGACGACGGATCCTACATTCTTGAAAACAGCCACATTCAAAAAGGCGTCACGCTGGAGAGCGTCCGCTGGGCGCTGACCAGTTTCGAGGCCGGCAACTGGCATCCCCTGACGTGGCTTTCTCATATGCTGGACTGGCGGCTTTTCGGTTCCCGCGCTTCAGGACATCATTTGATGAGTTTGCTTTTCCATATCGGAGCGGTGATCTTCCTGTTTCTGTTTTTGGTTAAAACCACCCGCGACCTCTGGCCCGCCGCCTTCGCCGCGGCTTTTTTCGCCCTCCACCCCCTGCGCGTGGAATCCGTCGCTTGGGCGGCGGAAAGAAAAGACGTTTTGAGCATGTTCTTCGGCATGGCCGCGCTCTACAGCTACGCCTTTTATACGCAAAGCCTCAAACGCTCCCGCTATCTGATGTGCCTTGTTCTGTTTGTCCTCGCTTTGATGTCCAAGCCGATGCTGGTGACGCTCCCCTTTGTGTTTTTGCTGCTGGATTATTGGCCGTTGAAGCGCTTCGAAGCGTTCGCGAAGATGACCCAAAGCCCCACCGGCGCCGTCAGCACCCTGTTGATTGAAAAAATCCCCTTTTTCGCGCTGAGCGCCGTATCCTGCGCCATGACGCTCCACGCGCAGGGGGAAGCCGGCGCGGACTTTTCTTTGTCCCTCCGTCTGCTCAACGCCGTTGTTTCGTACGCCGCTTATATCACCAAGACCCTTCTGCCGCTGAATCTCGCCGTCTTCTACCCGTTCAACTACGCCATCCCTCCCCAGCAGGTCATCGGCGCCTTGCTTCTTCTGACCGGCATGACTTTTCTTGCCGTCTATTACCGAAAGTCAATGCCCTTTTTGCTCATCGGTTGGTTGTGGTACGCGGGAACCCTGATTCCGGTCATCGGCCTGGTGCAGGTGGGAAAACAAGCCATGGCGGATCGTTACACGTATCTGCCTTCGGTCGGCATCGCCATCATGCTGGCATGGGGATGCCGGGAACTGGCGGCCAAATTTGATTTGAAAAAAACGCTTGCCGGAGCGATGATCGCTTGGCTCGTTGTTCTGTCGGGGCTCAGCTTCGTTTATTGCGGATACTGGAAAAACAGCCTCGCGCTCTTCGGCCACGCCCTGAAAGTGACGGAAGACAATCCCGTGGCGCACGTCAATTACGCCACCGCTTTGGTCTTAAGCGAAGGCAAAATCGACGAGGCGATCGATCACTACAGCAGTGCCATCGCCATCGATCCCTTCACGGAAATGCCCTACTACAACCGGGGAACCCTTTACGCCCAAAAGGGTCTGTACCGGCAAGCTCTGGACGACTTTTCCAAAGTCCTGCAGCTGTCGCCCGACAATCTCCAGGGGTACAACAACCGGGGAATCGTCTTCACGAAAATGGGACGCTATCCGGAAGCGCTCAATGATTTCACGGAAGCCATCCGGCTGAACCCGGAAGAAGCCCAACTCTACGAAAACCGCGCTGCGGTTTACTTGAAACAAAAAAATTTAAAGGCGGCCTGCGCGGATTTGAAAAAGGCCTGCGATCTCGGAAAATGCAAAAAACTCGAAATCGCCCGCGCCAAGGGGCTATGCCGCTGAAGTTTGAGCCCGAAAAAAAGGAAATCGCATCGCGCACTCTCTTCCGATCTTCACTTGGATGGAGAGGAACTTTTCCCGGCGATTCCTTGAACCGCAAATCTCGATCTTCGAGGCGTTTGTCCTTGGACAAAAATTTTATGCCGCCGCGGACTTCTAATCTCTGAAGACGGCGCCCGTCGAAGCCGAAGTCACCATTTTCGCGTATCTGGCCAAATAGCCGCTCGTGATTCTCGGTTTAAACGGCTTCAAAGCTTCTCTTCTTTTGGCCAATTCATCATTGCTTACTTTCAGGTTCAATTTTTTGCCCGGAATGTCAATAGAGATGATGTCGCCTTCTTTCACCAGCGCGATCGGGCCGCCTTCCGCGGCTTCGGGCGAAATATGCCCGATGGCCGCGCCCTGCGTGCCGCCGCTGAAACGGCCGTCCGTCAAAAGCGCGACGGTTTTGTCCAGTCCCATGCCGACAATGGCCGACGTGGGCGAGAGCATTTCCCTCATGCCGGGGCCGCCTTTGGGACCTTCATAGCGGATGACCACGATATCGCCGGGTTTGATTTTCTTGCCGAGGATGGCCTCGATGGCGTCGTCCTCGCTGTCAAACACGCGGGCGCGTCCCTCGTTGACCTGCATGTCGGGGGCCACGGCGGATTGCTTCACCACCGCGCCGTCCGGCGCGAGGTTGCCGCGCAGAATCGCGATGCCGCCCTGCCGGGAATAGGCGTTTTTGAGCGGCCTGATCACTTCGGGATTCCAAACGCGGGCTTTTTTCAAATTCGCGCCGACAGGCTTGCCGGTGACGGTCATCGCCTTTTCATCGATCACGCCCAACGCGCTGATGACCTTCATCACGGCCTGAATGCCGCCGGCCGCGTCCAGATCTTCGATATGGTGGCGTCCGGCCGGACTCAACTTGCAGAGGTTGGGCGTTTTTTCGCTGATGGCGTTGAAAAGATCCAGATCCAGACGGATGCCCGCTTCGTGGGCGATGGCGGGAATATGCAAAACCGTGTTGGTGGAACAACCCAGCGCCATGTCCACGGCGATGGCATTCTTGAAAGCCGAGAGCGTCGCGATGTCGCGCGGCCGGATATTGCGCTTGAGCAAATCCATGATTTTCATCCCGGCCTGTTTGGCGAGCCGGTGGCGCGCGGCCATGACGGCGGGGACGGTTCCGTTGCCGGGAAGGCCCAGTCCCAGCGCTTCGGTGACGCAGTTCATGGAATTGGCGGTGTACATGCCGGAGCACGAACCGCATCCCGGACAGGCGCGGTCTTCCAGCTCCTTGAGCTGCGCCGCGTTTATTTTTTTCGCCTTGAGGGCGCCGACGCCTTCAAAAACGCTGATCAAGTCAATGGGGCTGTCCTGAATTTTGCCCGCCAGCATCGGACCGCCGCTGATGAAAATGGACGGAAGGTTCAGGCGCAGGGCGGCCATCAGCATGCCGGGGATGATTTTGTCGCAATTGGGGATGAAAACCAGCGCGTCAAAGGGTTGGGCCATGGCCATAATCTCGATGGAATCGGCGATCAGCTCGCGGCTGGCCAGCGAAAATTTCATGCCTTCATGTCCCATCGCGATGCCGTCGCAGACGCCGATGACCGGAAATTCCACCGGCGTCCCTCCGGCCATCCGGATGCCCGCCTTGACATCCTGCGCGATGAGGTCCAAATAAATATGCCCGGGAATGATTTCATTGGCCGAATTGACCACGCCGATCAGGGGCCGGGCGATTTCCTCGTCCGTGTAGCCCATCGCCTTGAACAGCGAGCGATGCGGCGCCCGCTCGGTCCCTCTCTTCATCAAATCGCTTCGCATGATTTTTTCTCCTCGGAATAAATTTTTCCGCCGCGAGATTTTTCATCCCCGGCTTGGAGGGTTATTTTTTCTTCTGGCGCCGCTCCGGTCTTAATTCGCGCACGGCGGCGCCCGCGCGCCACATTTCGGATTCGCGCATTTCCTTGAGTTCGGCCTCCAGTTTCTCCCGGTAATCGGGAGCGCTGTTGGCTTTCAGCACGATGGCCGTTTCTTTGCCGCTTGCGACGGATTTGTAAAGTTTGGCAAAGACCGGCTCCACGGCCTTGCGGAATTTGTGGCGCCAATCCAGCGCTCCGCGCTGCGCGGTCGTGCTGCAGTTGGCGTACATCCAGTCCATGCCGTTTTCCGCCACCAGGCGAATCAGACTTTGCGTGAGTTCCTCCACGGTTTCATTGAAGGCTTCGCTGGGCGTGTGCCCGTGCTTGCGCAGTTCGTTGTACTGGGCCTCCATGATGCCGGCCAGCGCGCCCATGAGCACGCCGCGTTCGCCGGTCAAATCGCTGAAGACTTCCTTTTCAAACGTCGTCGGGAACAAAAATCCCGAGCCGATGGCGATGCCCAGCGCGAGCGTTCTTTCGAGCGCGCGTCCCGTGTAATCCTGATAAACGGCAAAACTGGAATTGATTCCGCTGCCGTCGAGAAAATTCCGGCGCACGCTGGTCCCCGATCCCTTGGGCGCCACCAGGATGACATCCACGAAGTTCGGCGGAACGACGCCGGTTTGTTTTTTGTAAACAATGGAAAAACCATGCGAGAAATACAAGGCGTCGCCTTCCGTCAGATTCGCCTTGATTTCGGGCCACAAAAGCTTCTGGGCGGCGTCGGAAACGAGATATTGAATGATCGTGCCGCGTTTGACCGCCTCTTCGATCGGGAACAGAGTTTTGCCGGGTTTCCAGCCGTCGGCCACGGCCTTTTTCCACGTCTTGCTGTTCTTGCGTTGGCCGATAATGACGTTGATGCCGTTGTCGCGCATGTTCAGCGCCTGTCCCGGCCCCTGCACGCCGTAACCGATAACCGCCACGACTTCGTTCTTCAAAACCCTCTGGGCTTTTTTCAACGGAAATTCTTTTTTTGTGACAACCTCTTCCAGAACGCCGCCAAAATCAATCTTTGCCATAATTCCTCCTCGAACCTTTCGATAAAATCATTCATTTTCCAAATTCAGGGCCACCACGCCCGTTCTCGTTATATCGGCGATTCCCAGCGGTTCCAGGCGCGCCAGCGCAAAATCAATCTGGGATTTGTCGCCGGTGATTTCCAAAATCAAATAATCGTCGGCGGATAATATTACTTTCCATTTATGGGTGTCAACCGCTTTCTTGATGGGGTCTTTTTTCTCCGGCGTCAGATTCAGGCGGACGAGCATCATCTCGCGGTGAATCGACTCCACGTTGGTCAAATCGTCGACTTCAATGACATCGACCAGCCGTCGGAGCTGGTTCTCGATGCGCGTGATGATTTCCTGCGTGCCCACCGTGGTCATGACGATCTTGGAAATATCGTATTGGGTCGTCGAATTCACACAAAGGCTTTCGATGTTGTAGCCCTTGCCGCCCAGCGTGCCGGCGATTCTCGCCAGCACGTCCGGCTTGTTGTAAACCAAAATCGAAATAATGTGTTCCTTTTTTTCCATTTTCTCCCTCGCCGTTTTTATTTTTTAAATCTCTAATTAATCATCTCCCTGCTGCCCAGCGCCATGTTGCTGATCGAATCGCCCGGATGAACCATCGGATAAACGCATTCTTCCCGCGACACCCGGAAATCCATCAAAACCGGCTTATCCAAAGACAGCCCTTGCTTGAGCGTGGGCTCGACTTCCTCCGGTTTCACGGCGCGCAGCCCGACAATGCCGTAAGCTTCGGCCAGTTTCACGAAGTCCGGCGCGTAGGTCATATCGGTGTAAGCGTAGCGTTTTTCGTAGAACAACTCCTGCCACTGGCGCACCATGCCCAAATAGCCGTTGTTGAGCAGGACGATTTTGACGTTGATTTTGTACTGCGCCGCCGTGGCCAGCTCCTGAATATTCATCTGAATGCTTCCGTCTCCGGCGATATCCACGACATGCTTGTCCGGAAAAGCGCATTTGACGCCGATGGCCGCGGGCAGACCGTACCCCATCGTTCCCAGCCCGCCGGAGGAAATGAAGGTGTTGGGTTTGTCGAAGTGGAAAAACTGCGCCGTCCACATCTGATTCTGTCCCACTTCCGTCGTGATGATCGCGTCGCCCTTGGTCAATTTGTAGAGCGTTTCGATGACGAACTGAGGCTTGATGACTTGGCCGTTTTGGCCATACTGAAGCGGAGCGGTCTTTTTCCATTCGGCGATTTGCTCAAGCCACCGGTTTCTTTCTTCTTCGGGACAAACGTAATGATGTTCCTCAAAATATTTCAGGATATCGTTCAACACGGCCTTGGTGTCGCCGAGGATCTGCAAATGCACCGCGACGTTCCGGTTGATGGATGAGGGATCGATATCCACCTGAACAATTTTGGCGTTGGCGGCAAACGTTTCAATGTTGCCGGTCACCCGGTCGTCAAACCGCACGCCGACGGCAAACAGCAAATCACAGTGGCTGACGGCCATATTCGCGTAATAGGTGCCGTGCATACCCAGCATGCCCAACCAGAGCGGATCGCTCCCCGGAAAAGATCCCAGCCCCATCAACGTGCCGGTCACCGGAATCCGGTATTTCCGGGCGAATTGCGTCAACTGCGCGGCCGCTTTTCCAAGAATCACACCGCCCCCCGTCATGATCAGAGGCTGCTTGGCGTTTTTCAGCATCTCCATGAAAGTCGCTATTTCTTCCGGAGACGGTTTGTAGGGTTTTTCGTGATTCCGAATTTGGATATTCGCGGGGTCATACTCCGTGGAGGCCGCCATCACATTCTTGGGCAAATCAACCAAAACCGGACCCGGCCTTCCCGAACGGGCGATATGAAAGGCCTCCTTGATGATCGGGGCCAAATCGTCAATGTTGCGGACCAGAAAGTTATGCTTGGTGCAGGGGCGCGTGATGCCCGTGATGTCGCATTCCTGAAAAGCGTCGTTGCCGATCAGTCCCGTCGGAACCTGCCCGGTGAAAACCACCAGCGGAATGGAATCCATGTTTGCCGTCGCAATGCCCGTGACGGTGTTCGTTGCGCCGGGGCCTGAAGTCACCAGACAAACGCCCACTTTGCCGGTGGCGCGGGCGTAACCGTCGGCGGCGTGCACCGCGCCCTGCTCATGCCGCACCAGAATGTGTTTCATGTTGCTTTTAAAAAGCTCGTCGTAAATATCGAGCACCGCCCCGCCGGGATACCCGAAAATAATCTCCACGTTTTCTTCTTCTAAAGCTTTCAGCAGAATTTGCGTGCCTTTGAGCTTCATGCTTTTTCCCCTTTCAGTATCATTTTCATAAAATCATTCTCGAAAACTAAAAAAGCCGCCCGTTTCCTTAAGAAAAAGCGGCCTTGCTGCAAAAACAAAGCCGCAGGTTTCAGGGGCCTGCGGCTTGTATCTTCTGTTTCTATTTCTTAAAGATACAAAGCGGCAGACCCCGTAAGTACGACGACTACGAGGATCAGTTCTTGCAATCTGACAACGCTGCCGGTTAAATCTTTAAGAAACATAAAATCCTGTTTCACTTTCAATTTTTTATCCCCATAACGGAAAACAAAACATTTGTCAATATTCTTTTTGCCCGGATTTTCCCCTTGTCACCACCCCGGCACGGCCGATGTTCGCCCCGAAACCCAAAGTCCAACCGGTAAGGAGGATGACCGCCGAAAGGCGGCAAAAAAATCCTACTTAATTTCGTTGCCAAAGCCGCCGAATATTCCAGTCGGCGCCGCGCCTTCCAGAAACGCTTCCGCTATCGCACCCGGCGCACTGGACGGTTTGCCGGTGTGAGGATCAACTTTCACAAACACGATTCCATTCGGCACGGGGAAAGATTCAACAGGCTTTCCCTGAAGAGCCTTTTCCATGAAGTAAAGCCAAATAGGCGCGGCAGCCCTTCCGCCGACTTCCTGCTTGCCCAGCGACATTTCCTGGTCAAAGCCCACCCAAACGCCGGTAATCAAAGAAGGCGTGTATCCGATAAACCAGGCGTCCCGGTAGTCGTTGGTCGTTCCAGTTTTGGCGGCGACCGGACGGCCGATGCTCTTCACCCGGGTTCCCGTCCCCCGGGTCACGACATCCTGCATGACATACGTGCTGATAAACGCAATCCGGGGATCAATCACCTGCTCCGTCTTCGGTTCATTTTCCTCAAAGACATTCCCCGTGCGATCGACGATTTTCTTAATAAAATACGGCGTTACTTTCTGACCCTGATTGGCCAGGACGTCATAAGCCGCCACAAGCTCCTGGAGCGTCACTTCGGATGCCCCCAGCGCCAGGGACAGCGTCCGGACCAGCGGCGACGCAATGCCCATGTTCATCGCGTAAGACACGGCGTAATCAACGCCGATTTCCTGCAGGACTTTGACCGTGACGACATTGCGGGACTGCGCCAAGGCGGTGCGCAGGGTAATCGGCCCCATGAATTTCCCGTCAAAGTTCTGCGGACGCCAGACGCCGTCCGGTTGGGATACATCCTCGACGGCGATCGGCGCGTCCAGAAAAACCGTCGCCGGCGTCAACCCCTTGTCAAAGGCGGCCGTGTAAATGATCGGCTTGAAGGCCGACCCCGGTTGACGGTGGGATTGGACGGCGCGGTTGAATTCATTCTTAAAAAAGTCCCGTCCGCCGATGATCGCCCGGATGGCTCCGGTTTTCACATCCATGCACAAAAGCGCCCCCTGAACCAGGCCGGATGGATACTGATTCCGTTCTTCGATTTCCTTGAGGCCCCTTTCCATCGCTTCCTCGGCGTACTTCTGCGCCTTCAAATCCAGCGTCGTATAAATGGAAAGGCCTTCCTTATAAAGGGCATCCGCTCCATACTTCTCCTGGACGTAACGCCGCACGCCTTCCACGAAATAGGCGATCATTTTATCTTTGGGCCGGATCGAACGAAGTTTTAACGGTTCGGCGGAAGCTCTGTTCTTTTCTTCTTGAGTAATGTAGCCGTCTTCCATCATGCGCGTGAGAACGTACAACTGCCTTTCCTTGGCCTTATCATAATGCAAAAAAGGCGAATAATTGTTGGGCGCCTTGGGAAGACCTGCCAACAGGGCGGCTTCGTGCAATTTCAAGTATTTGGCGCTTTTCCCAAAATAACCCCACGACGCGGACTCGATGCCGTAAGTGCCGTGCCCCAGATAAATCTGATTCAAATACAAATAAAGAATTTCCTTCTTGGTCAGGTATCGGTCGATCTTGTAGGCCAAAATAGCTTCTTTGAGCTTGCGGGCGAATTTTCTTTCCGGCGAAAGGTACATCATTTTCGCCACCTGCTGCGTGATGGTGCTTCCCCCCTGAATGACACGGCCCGCTTCTATATTTTTCAGGGCCGCCCGAAAAATACTTAAAAGGTCCACGCCTTTGTGCTCAAAAAACCGGGAGTCCTCCGCGGCGACAAAAGCCTGAATGACCGTCTGGGGAATATCCTCCATGCGGATCAGCTTGCGGTCTTCCAGAAAAAACTCGTCAATCAGCTCATTGTTGTTATCGTAAACACGGGAAGCGACACTGGGACGGTAATCTTTCAGCGCGTCGATGCCGGGCAGATCCAGCGTGAAGACATAAAACGCCAGCACACCGGTTGCGGACAGCAAAAGCACGGCGAAAACAACGCCCCCCAAGACCTTCAACAAAAACGGCAGACGATCCCGCCCTCTGACGCCTCTCGGCCTTTTTCTCGAACGGATGGACATCATGACCCTCTCTTCTTAAGATGTTTCTTTTTTCCTCCCCGCGAATTTCGAAACGAAGATGCTCACTTCATACAAAAACAGCAAGGGAATCGCCATCAGAATCTGGCTTAGCGCGTCCGGCGACGGGGTCAGAATCGCGGCGACGATAAAGATAATCAAAATCGCATATCTTCTCTGTTGCGAAAGGAGTCGCGGATTGACCACGCCGAGCTTGGTCAGAAAAAAAATAAAAATCGGCAATTCAAAAGAAATGCCGAAACCGAGCAAAAACGTCACAAACAGGGACAGGTAGTCCTTGAAGGACAAAAGCGCCTGCAGATACTGGTTGTTGAAACTGACAAAAAATTTGAACGCCGGGGGCAAAGCGACGAAATAGCCGAACAATACGCCGGCGATAAAAAGCAGCGAGGAGGACAGGACAAAAGGAACAACATATTTTCTTTCCTTGGGCAACAACCCCGGCGCGACGAATTTCCATATCTGGTAAAGAATAAAGGGGCTGGTGAGAATCAGCGACGCGAAGAAAGCGATTTTCATGTAGGTGAAAAACGCTTCCGTCATTCCGGTATAAATCAGATAACTGCTTTTGGGCAACACTTGGGTTAACGGCCGCGTGACGATATCAAAAATATAATCCTTGAAATAATAACAAACGCCGAAACCGACCAATAACGCGATGATGGAGCGGACAAGCCTTTTTCGCAACTCCATCAAATGTTCGGTCAGAGACATCTTCGCGCCCTCGGCGCTTTCCGCCTCCTGGGAATCGACTTGCTCTTCCTTCTTTTCGTCATCATCCATCATAAATTTTGCGGCTTTCCTAAAAAAGTGTCAGGCAGGCATTCAGCAGAATAATTTAAGAATTGTTTTTTTTCGTCCGTTGGATTTCTTTTTCGGAACCTTCGCCGGTTTTTTCATCGTCCACTTTGATGGTTTCCTTGATGTCTTCCGTAAGCCCTTCCGCCGCTCGGCGGAATTCATTCAAACCCTTGCCCAGGGATTTGGCCATATCGGGAAGTTTTTTGGGACCGACAACCAACAACGCGATAATTACGATGATGATCAATTCCTGCATGCCGATGCCGAACACAGACGAATCTCCTTTTTTCTCTGTCTTTTTCATCTATATATCGATTGGTGTTTTTGTCAATATCTTTTCCCGGACAACAACCAGAAAGTAAAAGTTAAATCTTTTGCGCTTTTCCATCATTTATGGTAAGCGAACAAAAAAATGCGCCAAGAAAGAAGGTCAAGATGTCCCGAAAAACAGGTATCGTTAAGGATAGAAGGTATTTGCGGCATTCCTGCGGATTCGCCCACCCGGAAAGCCCGGAAAGACTCGCCGTGATTTACGAAATGCTGGAAAATCCGCTGATGTCTTGGAAGTTCACGGAAATCGCGCCGCGGGAAGCCACTCACCAGGAAATCGAAATGATTCACGATCCTTCCTACGTTGAATTCGTCGCCGGCACGGCGGGGAAACGCAGCGTTTATCTCGACCCCGACACCTCCACGAACGCGGACAGTTATGAAACGGCGAAACTGGCCGTCGGCGGGCTGTGCAATGCCATTGACGCCGTGATCGACGGCGAAGTGGACAACGCCTTCGCTTTCGTGCGGCCTCCCGGACATCACGCGGAGAAAGACACCGCGGCGGGATTCTGCATCTTCAACAACGTCGCCATCGGCGCCATGCACGCCATGTCGAAATACAAGCTGAAAAGGATCCTCATCGTGGACTGGGATCTGCATCACGGCAACGGAACGCAGCACAGTTTTTACCGGGATCCGCGCGTTTTGTATTTTTCCACGCATCAGTATCCTTATTATCCGGGCACGGGCAGCGTGGAGGAAATCGGACGAGCACAAGGGGAGTATTACACTGTCAACGTTCCGTTGAACACCGGCCACGGGGACGGTTCGTACGTAAAAATTTTCCGCAAGCTTCTCAAACCGCTGGCGCTGGAGTTCAATCCGGAACTGATTCTGCTGTCCGCGGGATTCGACACCTATTTTCAAGACCCCTTGGGCGGCATGCAGGTCACTCCCGACGGATACGCCGCCATGACGCGCGTGCTGCTCAATATCGCCGACGCCTGCTGCCAGGGGCGTCTGGCGGCCGTGCTGGAAGGAGGCTATCATCTGACAGGACTGACGCGGTCGGTCAAGGCCGTGCTGCAAGAGATGCTTGATGAAACTTGTTATTCCGAAGAGCGGCTGGCTCTGCTGGAAAAAGACGCCAACGAAGACGCCGCGAAAATCATTGACAAAGTCATCGCGAAAATCAATCCTTACTGGAAGGTTTTTTAAAAAGGAGGATACGCCTTGAAGATTACATCACGGGAAGTCGAATATGTCGCCCATCTGGCCCGACTGGAAATCACCGAAAGCGAAAAGGAAAAATTCACGGCTCAGCTCAACAATATTCTGCTTTACATCGATAAGTTGAATGAACTGAACACCGACGGCGTCGAGCCGACGAGCCACGCGATTTCCATCCACAATGCTTTCCGCGAGGATCAGATCCGGGAATCCATCGGCACCCAGGCGTCCCTGGCCAACGCGCCGGACGCGCGCGGAGATTTTTTCCGCGTGCCGAAAGTCATCGATTGAGAATGTCTTCGAAAATCTTGCGTCACAAAAAAATCCGTCAAACACGAGAAAGAAATTATGGAGCTTTACGAATTCACCCTTCATGAACTGCAAGACAAAATAAAAAAAGGCGAGGTCACCGCGACCCAGATCACCGCCTCGGTTTTTGACAGAATCGAAGCCGTGGAGGATAAGGTTCACGCCTTCATCCGGCTGATGAAGGACGAGGCCTTCGCCGCCGCCGCGAAAGTCGACGCGGAAATCAAACAGGGCCGCATCAAGCCGTTGAGCGGAATTCCCGTCGCGCTCAAAGACATCGTCTGCACCCAAGGCGTCCCGACGACGTGCGGCTCGCATATTCTGCACAATTTTGTTCCGCCCTACAACGCCACTGTCGTGCAAAAATTGCTCGACGCCGGCGCGATTTTCGTCGGCAAGGCCAATATGGACGAATTCGCCATGGGGTCTTCCACGGAAACGTCGTACTTCGGGCCGACGCGCAATCCGTGGGACTTGGAAAGAATCCCCGGAGGATCCAGCGGCGGGTCGGCCGCGGCGGTGGCCGCGGAGGAATGCATCGCGTCCATCGGTTCCGACACCGGCGGCTCCATCCGCCAGCCGGCGGCGCTTTGCGGCGTCGTCGGAATGAAACCGACCTACGGCCGCGTGTCGCGTTTCGGCCTGATCGCCTTTGCGTCTTCGCTGGATCAAATCGGACCTTTCACCAAGGACGTGGAAGATTGCGCCGTGATGATGAACGTGCTGGCCGGATACGATCCCCGTGAATCGACTTCCGTCAACGCGGACGTTCCCGACTACCGTCAATTTGTCGGACGCGACATCCGCGGCTGGAGGATCGGCATTCCCAAAGAATATGTCGTGGAAGGCATCGACCCGGAGATCGGCGCTTCGCTGAAAAACGCGATGGCGGTTATGCAAAAAGCCGGGGCGCAGTGCGTCAACGTTTCGCTGCCCCATACTCCCTACTGCGTGGCCGCATATTACATCATCGCTCCGGCCGAAGCCAGCTCCAATCTGGCGCGCTACGACGGCGTCCGGTACGGGTTCCGCGCCCCGGAGGCCCGCGAACTGCTCGACATGTACAAAAAAACCCGGATGCAGGGATTCGGCGCGGAGGTGAAACGTCGGATCATGATCGGCACTTACGCCCTGTCCGCCGGTTATTACGACGCTTATTACAAAAAAGCGTCGCAGGTGCGCACGCTGATCCGGAGGGATTTTGAAGAAGCGTTCAAACAATGCGACGTCATCATGACGCCGGCGACGCCGACACCCGCCTTCAAGCTCGGTGAAAAAACCGACGATCCCCTGCAGATGTATCTTTCCGACATCTTCACGATCTCGGCCAATCTGGCGGGCATTCCCGGCATCTCGGTGCCCGGCGGATTCACCCAAGGCGGTCTGCCGATCGGCATTCAGTTCCTCGGCGGACCCTTTGAAGAAGGCAAACTGATTCAAATCGCCTCTGCCTTTGAAAAAAACGCCCATCTTGAAAAGAGGAGGCCGAAGCTGTAATGGAATTCGAAGCGATCATCGGGCTGGAAGTCCACGCCCAGCTGTTAACCGAAACAAAAATTTTCTGCGGCTGTAGCGCCAAATTCGGCGCGACGCCCAACAGTCATACCTGCCCGGTTTGTCTGGGCATGCCGGGCGTTCTGCCGGTGTTGAATAAAAAAGTCCTGGAATACGCGATGAAGATGGCGCTGGCGACAAACTGCGTCATCAACAAAACCTGCGAGTTCGCCCGGAAAAATTATTTCTATCCCGATTTGCCCAAGGGCTACCAGATCTCGCAGTACGCCCATCCGCTCGCGGAACACGGCTTCGTCATCGTGGAGACCGACGGCCGGCGCAAAAAAATCGGCATCACCAGAATTCACATGGAGGAAGACGCCGGAAAGCTTCTGCACGACGAACACAATCCGGTCAGTTACGTTGATCTGAACCGCACCGGCGTTCCGCTCATCGAAATCGTCAGCGAACCCGACATCCGCTCGCCGGAAGAAGCGGCGGAATACCTCAAACGTCTCCATGAAATTCTCGTTTATCTGGAAATATGCGACGGCAACATGGAGGAAGGCTCCTTCCGGTGCGACGCCAACGTTTCGGTTCGTCCGATGGGTCAGAAGGAATACGGCACCCGGACGGAACTCAAGAACATGAATTCCTTCCGCAACGTCCAGCGCGCGCTGGAGTATGAAATCAAGCGGCAAATCTATCTCGTGGAAAACGGCCAAACGGTGATTCAGGAAACCCGCCTGTGGGATGACGCGCAGGGCGCGACCAATTCCATGCGCGGCAAGGAAGAGGCTCACGACTACCGGTATTTCCCCGATCCGGATTTGGTACCCATTGTGATCGACGACGCCTGGATCGACGCCGTCAAAAATTCCCTCCCCGAATTGCCGATAGCCAAACGGGAACGATTCATCCGGGATTACCAGCTCCCCGCCTATGACGCGGGCGTGCTGACGGCGGACAAGGCGCTGGCCGATTATTTCGAGGACGTGGCGCGGCGCTGCCAGAAGCCCAAAGCCGCCAGCAACTGGATCATGGGCGACGTGCTGCGCTTCCTCAACGAAGAAAAGCGCGACATTCGGGCGTGTCCCATCCAACCGGAAGACCTCGCGGAAATGATCAAACTCATCGACGAAGGAACGATCAGCGGGAAAATGGCCAAAGACATCGTCGAAGAAATGTATCGAGCCGGGAAACCGCCGCAAACCATCATTCGGGAAAAAGGTCTCGTGCAGATCACGGATGAAGCCGAGCTCACAAAAACCATCGCGGTCATTCTGGAGAAGCACCCGGACCAAGTGGCGGAATATCGCGGCGGCAAGGAGAAGGTCTTCGGTTTCTTCGTCGGCCAGGTCATGAAGGCAACGCAGGGAAAAGCGAATCCCAAACTGGTCAACGAACTTCTCAAAAAAATGCTTGCCGGATGATGATCAGAACGATTTTCTGGAAAAACAACACGGTGGTGATGATCGATCAGAACGCCTTGCCGCTGGCCGAAAAAGTGGTCGTCTGCCAATCTTACCAAGAAGTGATTTCCGCCATCAAAAATTTAACCGTCCGCGGCGCGCCCGCCATCGGCGTCGCCGCGGCGATGGGAGCAGCCTTGGGCGCTCTCGAGCTTCCGGCTCTGCCGCCGGAACAATTCGACGAAAGATTTCAGGCCGTCTGCGACGACATTGCGCAATCCCGCCCGACGGCGCGCAATCTCTTCTGGGCGCTGGAACGCATGAAGCGGGTCGCCCGAAAAACCGCTTCGGCCGATCAGCCGAAGCGGGTGGCGGCACTCATCAGCGAAGCGCGGCGGATCTGCGATGAAGACATCGCCGTCAACCGTCGGATGGGCAGGCACGGCAGAGCTCTGCTGGCCGACGGCGACAACGTCCTGACCCACTGCAACGCCGGCGCGCTGGCCACCGCCGGCTACGGCACGGCGCTGGGCGTCATCCGCGCGGCCTTTGAACAGGGCAAAAAACTCCACGTTTTCGTGGACGAGACCCGGCCTGTTTTGCAGGGCGCAAGGCTCACCGCTTGGGAATTGAAAAAGGAAAAAATCCCTTTCACGTTGATCAGCGACAACATGGCCGGCTTTCTGATGCGTCAGGAAAAAATCGACAAAATCATCGTGGGCGCGGACAGAATCGCCGCCAACGGCGACACCGCCAATAAAATCGGCACCTATCCGCTGGCCGTTTTGGCCCGGGCCCACGGGGTCCCCTTCTATGTCGCCGCGCCCCTCTCAACCATCGACGTGTCTTTAAGGACCGGCCGGCCAATCCCCATCGAGGAGAGAAACGAAGCGGAGGTCACCCACTTCAACGGCGTTCCCTGCGCGCCGGAAGGCAGCGCCGCCTACAATCCGGCTTTCGACGTCACGCCGGCGAAACTGATCACGGCCATCATCACGGAAAAAGGCATCCTCAAAAAGCCCTTTCGCGACGCCATCGCCCGTTTGCGCCCCGGAGGAAGACGCGCATGAAATTGTTTCTTTTCGATTTTGACGGCGTGCTGGTGGATTCCCTGGAAGTTTATGAAAAAACCGTGAAGGAGAATCTTCAAAAAATAAAGCAACCCATCGTTAAAACCAGAGAGGAATTTCTGGAACTCTTTGAAGACAATTTCTATGAATCGTTGAAAAACAAAGGGATCGATTTGGATGTTTTCATGAAAGCCGCCGAGGATATTCTGGCGCAGGTCAAAATCAAGGACATGAAACCTTTTCCGGATATTGAGCCGGTGATCAGGAGTCTCCAGGAAAAACATTGCCTGATCGTGGTTTCTTCCAATGATTATGCATCCATTAAAGAAGCGCTGGAACATCTTCATTTCGACAACTATTTTCGTGATATCCTCGGCTCCGACTTCATGTTCAGCAAAAAAGAAAAGATTCTCTACGCCGCCAAGAAGTATGACACCCCCCCGCAAAACATCTACTATGTCGGAGACACCACCGGCGACATCAAGGAAGGCAAACAGGCGGGCGTTAAAACGGTTGCCGTCACGTGGGGCTGGCACAGCAAAGAAAAACTGGCCGCCGCGGGACCAGATTATCTCTTCGATCATCCGCGGGAACTTCTGCGACTCCATCATGAGTCACCGGATGAGTGATTTTTGGGCGTCGATCGGCTCGTGGTCCGTCTTGAAGTGGGTCTTGCTCGTTCTCGCGGCCGGCTTCATCGGGCACTTCGGCAAGATGGCCGCGGAAGCGATGGTCGTGGGGGCGCGCGACCGGCGTAAACCCAAAAACGCGGCGTCTCAAAGAGAGCCTTCTTTCGATGCTCCGAATTCTTCCCCCGACAACCCTCTTGACAAAAAAATTCTCAAAGCGCAGGCCAAGGTCAGGAAAAAGGAAGCGAAGAAAAAGTAGATTCGATTCCTTGAATGAACAATCGGAGACAAAGGCGGCCGGCCGCGCATGGTCTCAACCGGCGGCTTCCAGCGCCCGGATGTGCGTCTCAAGCAATCGGCGCTCGCTGAAATCTTTCAATTTGAGATATTCGGGCGTTGTTCCGGCCAGCGCGCAGGACGGCATCAGGCCGATGAGTTCCGACTCCAGGATGTCCGCCCCTCCTTGCGTCGCCAGCTCGCGGATCCGGTCGAAAACAATTTTCAGCGGCGTTTCGCGGCAATCGGTAAAATTCATGGAGACCTGCGCCACCCCGCGGCTTTTGAGCAGAACGCCGATGGCCCGCACGTTCTTGAATCCGCCGTTTTTTTCCCTGATGCGCGACGCAATGTGTTGGGCCAAAACCAGATCATCCGAGTCCAGATTGACGTTGTAAGCAACCAGCGGCGGGCGCGCGCCGACAACGGTCGCTCCTGATCTTTCATTGAACGCGGAACCGCCAACGTCAGGTAGGTTTCCCGGTTCGCCCATTCTCTGTTTCAGCGCCTCATAACCGCCGCGGCGGATATCGGCCAGTTCCTTTCGATGCGGTGTGAGCGCGGCCAAGCCATAAAAATAGACGGGGACCGAAAAACGTTCGGCGAACTGCCGGCCGAAAAGATGCGCGAGGGCAACCGCTTCTTTCATCTTTGTTCCGCCCAGCGGAATAAATGGAACAACGTCCACCGCCCCCAGCCGCGGATGCACGCCGGATTGTTGGCGCATGTCAATCAATTTCAGGGCTTTTTCCGAGGCGGCCAGCGCCGCTTTGAGCACCTCCTCCGGTTTTCCCAAAAACGTAAACACGCTTCGGTGGTGATCCGCGTCGCCGCTGTAATCCGCCAGCCGGACGTCCGGAACGGATTCAATGGCGGCGGCGATCGCAGCCATTTTCCCGGCGTCTCGCCCTTCGCTGAAATTGGGCACGCATTCGACAATTTTCATTTTCACACCTGGTAGATTTTGACGGCGGGCAGTTCAACGCAGGTCAGTTTGCCGCCGTAAACGGCGCCGGTATCGATTCCGATTTTATTTTTGTCAATCAGAAGATTTCTGATCGGGGTGTGGCCGAAAACCACCATCTTACCGAAATCGCTGTCCGAGGCCAGAAACTCATATCGGATCCACAAGAGGTCGTCCATCTTCTGTTTATTCAGCGGCAGGCCCGGCCTGAGACCGGCGTGAACAAAGATGTAACCGCGCGTTTCGTAATAAGGCAACAGGGAGCGATAGAATTCCATATGCGTGCGGGGGATCTTATCCCTTCGGGCGCCGGCGGCGTCGGATGGGAGAATCCCGTAGGAGTTCAACGTTTTTTCCCCGCCGTTTCCGAGGTACAGATCCTCGTCCACTCCCTCCAGGAAGTTTAAAAACATCTGTTCGTGGTTTCCCCGCAGAAAAACGATGTTCTTGATTTTTTTCTTCAATGCGATCAGAAACTCGACAACCTCTCTGCTGCAATCCCCGCGGTCAATGTAATCGCCGATGAAAACCAGCCGGTCCCGTTGCCAATTCGCCCGGATTTTTTCCATCAGGTCTTGCAGCTTCTCCAGACAACCGTGGATGTCTCCCACAGCAAAGATTTTTTGCATAAACTCCGCCCTGGATCTCGCTTACTCCAGAATCGCTTTGGCGAAATCGGCGCTGTTGAAGACGCGCAAATCATCCGGACCCTCCCCGACGCCGATGTAACGAATGGGAAGGGCCAACTCGCCGGCGATGCGCACCACGACGCCTCCCTTGGACGTTCCGTCGAGCTTGGTGAGAACAATGCCCGTCACCCCGATTTCATCCTTGAACGTCTTGGCCTGCGCCACGGCATTCTGCCCCGTCGTCGCATCCAGAATGAGAAGCACTTCCGGCGCAATTTCCGGGACTTCCCGCTGGATGATTCGCCTGACTTTCTTGAGCTCTTCCATAAGATTCACGCGAGTGTGCAGCCGTCCCGCCGTGTCGATAATCACCACGCCGCGAAAGCCGGCTTTGATTTTCGCCATGGCGTCAAAAACCACCGCCGCCGGATCGGCGCTGGTTTGATGCTTGATGACGGAAACGCCGACGCGCCGCCCCCAAATTTCAAGCTGCTCCACCGCCGCGGCCCGGAAAGTATCGGCCGCCACCAGCAGAACGTCATGTCCTTCGTTTTTCAGGAGACGGGCCAGCTTGCCGATCGTGGTCGTCTTGCCGCTTCCGTTGACGCCGACGGTCATCAGGACGAACGGCTCGCCCCGCGGGATCACCAAGGGCTTTTCCATGTTCCGCAGAAGGTCCATCATCCTTTCCTGCAAAACTTTCTTGATCTGCCGGGCGTCGTCCAATTCGTTGCGTTTGGCGCGCCGTTTCACTTCTTCAATCAGATCCGCGGCAAACTGCGGCCCCATGTCGGCGGCGATCAAAAGTTCCTCCAGTTCCTCAAACAGGGCATGGTCCAAAACCCTCTTGCCGAAAAAGAGGTCGTCGAGATTCCGTGTCAAAGCATCCCGGGTTTTGCTTAATCCTGTTTTCAACTTTTCCAGGAAACTTTTTTGGGCCATCTAAAACCTTTATCGGATTAATTCAGACTGACGGAGACCAAGGTTGAAATCCCCTGTTTCTGCATGGTGACGCCGAACAGGGCATCAGCGATTTCCATTGTTTGCTTGTTGTGCGTGATCAACACCACCTGGGATTTCTGCGCGACGTCCCGAACCAGCCGACTGAATAGATTGGTGTTGGCGTCGTCCATGGCGGCGTCCACTTCATCCAAAACCAAAAAGGGCGACGGACGGTATTTCAGAATCGCAAAAATCAGCGCCACCGCCACCAGGGATTTTTCTCCGCCGGAAAGGAGGTTGACGTTCTGTTTTCTCTTGCCGGGGACCTGAACGTCAATGTCCACCCCCGTTTCAAGCAGATCATTTTCATCGGTCAGCACCAACTCTCCGCGGCCACCCGGAAAAATCTGCGCAAACACCTCCTTAAAGCACTGGTTCACGGCTTCGAAGGTTTCCGCAAAGCGCGCGCGCGAAATTTTGTTGATCCGGGCGATGGTGCGCTGCAGAACGTTCAGCGATGTATTGAGATCGGCGATTTGCGCGGACAGGAAATTGTATCGCTTTTCGAGTTCCTCGTACTCCTCCAGCGCCAGCAGATTCACCTGCCCGAACCCGTCCAGAATCTGCCTGTTTTTCTCCAACGCCTCCATCAGCTCTTTTTGCCGTGCTTCTTCAAGCCTTTCGAATTCCGACACCTTCGCGGCCAGGTCAACGTCATGATATTTTTCCGCCATCGCGTTTTTGAGATTTTCCTTGTGGAGAAGCACTTCCCGATACTGCATCTGAATTTCGCTCAACTGCTGACGCAGCGCATCCAACTGACTTTTAATCTCCCGGATTTCACCCTCCCGGCTTCTGATCTCGGCTTCCTCGCGGTTCTGCTGCGCCTTCTCGTCCTGCAGCGCTTTTTCCTGATCGGCGAAGCTCTGATAAAGTTCCTGCAAGGAGGCCCGCTCATCTTCTATCGTCCGGTTAAATTCCTCGACTTGGCGGTCACAGGAAATGATTTCTTCTTCCCGGATCTTCATTTCGTTTTCCGCGGCCGCCCGGTCGTTTTCCAACCGGGAGAGGGTCTGCAGATAAGACGCTTTCTTTTCTTCCAGGGACGCCAGCTCGATTTTTTTATCCGTCAAGAAACGTTCCTGTTCGTCGATCCGCCCGCGCGATTGATCTTTTTCGAGGTTTAGGGCGGCAATCGTTTCATTCATCCGCGCTTCGTCCGCTTCTTTTTGCCTGATTTCCGAACGGAAACGGTTCAGTCTTTCCTCCGCTTCCGATTTTTCGTTCCTCAGATTTTGCCCGTTAAACTCCAACACGGCAATGCGCTGTTTGAGCCTTTCGATCTCAGCGGCAAATCTTTCCTGATCTTTCTTCTGAATGTTCACGTCGATTTCCAGGGCGTGGATTTCCGCGGTCAAGATCCGGGCTTCTTCTTCCCGGCTCAACACGTCGGCCGACAGACGACGGCCCCGGGCTTCCTCCTCCTGCAGAGCGGCGCTCAACCGGGTGAGCTCCTCCTCCAGTTCGCCGATTTCCCTTTTGATGGCCAGCAGACTTTTTTCCGTCGACGTTTTGCTGCCGCCGGTCAACACGCCGTTGGGACTGATCAAATCGCCGTCCGGCGTCACGAACGTCCCTCGAAAGCCGTTTCGTTTCCAAAGCGAAATGCCGCTTTCGATATTCGGAATCAATAAAACATCGCCCAGCAGACAATCCACGATCGGCCGATACTCCTCGCTGACGTGAACCTTTTCCAGCAAGGGTTCGGCTTCGATCAGGTGTTCCTCGCTGTAGGTTTTGGCGTAGTGGTTTCTCAAGTCCACGGAAACAAAACTGCCTCTGCCCAACTGGTTGCTCTTCAGGTAATCAATGGCTCTGACCCCGTCGTCCTGGCTTTTGACGATGACATACTGCAGTTTATCCCCCAAAACGGCTTCCACGGCGGTTTCATATTCCCGCGGGACGCTAAGATGATCGGCGACAACCCCGCAAAACTTTTCCCGGTGCTCTTGCTGCGAAATGATTGTCTGGACGCTTTCATTGCACCACTTATAGGTTTCCTGAAATTCCTTCAAAGACGCCAAACGCGAAGATTTCACGTGCATGTCTTCCCGGAGACGAGCGATCTGCTCTTCGCCGGAGAGCAATTCGTTTCTCAAACGTTCGGCCTCGTCTTGCGCCTGCTGCTTTTTGAATTGAAGATCTTTGATCCGCTCTTCATTCTCTTTTCCCTGCTCCACCGCCGACGCCCACCCGAGCGAACATTGCGCCAACGCTTTTTTGTTTTCCTCCAGTTCGCGAATTTCTCTCTCTTCGCGCCGGGTGATATCCTCGATATTTTTCTCCAGCCCGGAGATCGCATTCTTTAGTCTGGCCTTTTCCATCATCAAATCGAGAAACACCACCTTTTGCTCCTCGAGCTGCTGATGGATCGCTTTGTCCGCGTCGGTCAGGGCCTGAAGGCGCTCTTGGACGGCGCGCTGTTCTTCGTTGAGTTGTTCGATGCGCCTTTCCGCTTGGGCGACCATTGTTTTGAAATTTTCCGTCTCGGCCAAGAGGTCGTTTTTTCTGGCCAGCCAGATTTCCATATCGGATAAATTTTTCTGTTTTCGTTCATGGGCGGCGCCGATCCGTTGCTGCGCGAATTCGATATTCTTTTCCTTCACGCTGATGGTGTTTTTGACTTCGTAAAGGGATTGCTGGCCTTGCTGAAGCAGTTCCTCCTTCTCCATGAGTTTTATTTTCAGCTCGGTTAAAGCCGATTCCTTGGATTCGATATGGGCCGTGACCGTTGCAATTTGCTGCTGCAGGTCGTCCCGCTGTTTGTTCAGCGCCGTCTCGTTTTCAGACAACTCCAAATAGCTTTGAAGGGCGAGCATGAGCTCCGCTTCTTTGATCTGACGGGAGATGTTCTTGAACTGCTCGGCTCTTTTGGCTTGCCTGGAAATATTATTCAGCTGGGTTTTGACTTCTTTTAGAATGTCGTTCAAGCGCAAAAGATTCTGCTTGGTCGCTTCCATCTTACGGACCGCGGCTTCTTTGCGGCTTTTATATTTGGATACGCCGGCGGCTTCTTCGATAAACAACCGCCGTTCTTCCGGCTTGGCCTCGACCAAAGAAGCGACTTGGCCCTGTTCAACCAACGAATAGGTCCTGACGCCGACGCCCGTGCCCATGAAAAATTCCTTGACGTCCAGAAGGCGGCAGGGAACCTTGTTAATGAAATACTCGCTTTCTCCCTCGAGAATAACGCGACGCGTGATGGAAACTTCTTCCAGATCCGCGTATTGACCGGGAAAGGGATAATCATTGGCCATCAGCGTCATCGTCACTTCCGCCATGCTGACCGCCGCGGAATCTTGGCTGCCGTTGAAAACTACATCGTCCATTTTCTTGCCGCGCAAAGCCTTGACCCGCTGCTCCCCCATCACCCACCGGATGGCGTCAACAATATTTGATTTTCCGCAGCCATTGGGGCCGACGATGCCCGTAACCCCTTTGGAAAAGTCAATGACCACGCGGTCGCGAAACGATTTAAACCCTGATATTTCCAGTCTCTTCAAATTCATATCAATTTTTTTGTTTATTCATCGGGAAATTTTGTGAAATCTTAACAAAAGGTTTCGTCGTTGTAAAGAAAAAATACAATAAAATGTGGTTTTTTATCACGCGCACCACTATATGTAGTGTTTTGATTTTTTTAGCTTTTTATCACCCCTTATTTTTTCCGGCGCCCCAAGGAATAAAAACTATAGCGGGAAAAGCTTTGCAAAGAAATCAAAAAGGCAGGAATTCGACACCCCTGCCTGAGGCTTTTAGTTAGAACCATCTATCCAGATTCAGTATCTTCCCGCAATGTAATTGCTCAACTGATTAATCAGCATGTCCTTTTGAGAAATGGTCGCCTTCACGACGTCTCCGATGGAAACCAGACCGATAAATTTCCCGCGGTCAAACACCGGAATGTGCCGGACATGCTTGCCGGTCATCAGCACCATGCATTCCTCCAAAGTGGTATCGGGTTTCACTTTATACATTTTCGCCAGCGGCGTCATAATTTCTTTGACAAGCGTTTTGGGTGACGTTTTTCCCTTCAGGATGACTTTTCTCGCGTAGTCGCGCTCCGTGATAATGCCGGCGACTTTTCCCTTTTTATCGATGACCATCAGCGCCCCGATTTCTTTTTCCGCCATAAGCTTTAAGGCTTCAAAAACCGTCGCGTCCGGTAGAATCGACCAAAGCTCTTTGGATTTGCTGTTCAATAAATCTTTCATTCTGACCATAAGCCTCTTCCTCCTTTTTCTTTTGCCTTTATTCATAAAAGAAAAAAATGAAGTTGGCAAGCATTTATCCCAAAAATTTTAACAGAAAGACCGGCCCTTTCAGCGGCTCAAAGGGTTGCAATGCCGGATAAAAAATGATATGAAAAGCCGTAAAAAATCAACGGGGAGAAAATGAAACACCGCTGTATCGTAACGCTGTCCATTCTTTTTATGTCCTTTATCCTGGCTTTTCCGGGAATCGCAGAATATTCGGATACATCTTCCATCCATCCCCCCGGCAACCATTTTTCGACGATAAGCCTTGAGCCGTCTTATCCCCATCTTTCGTTGCGCTCGGCCTCTGTTTTGGTGGAAGATCAGCAAACAGGCGAATACCTGATTGAAAAGCGTCCGGACTTAATTGTGCCCATCGCTTCCATCACGAAACTCATGACCGCCATGGTCATCTTAGATGCCGAATTGAATTTGAACGAAAAAATAACCATCACCGCCGCGGATGTCGATAAAATCCGCCACAGCCACTCCCGGCTGCCGGTCAACACCTCTTTATCCCGGAATGACGCCCTGTTGCTTGCGCTGATGTCTTCCGAAAACCGCGCCGCCCACGCCTTGGCGCGCACCTACCCGCGGGGCCTCAACGCGTTTATCCGGGCTATGAACGCCAAAGCGCAGGCGCTGGGACTTCATGAAACGCATTTCGCCGATCCCACCGGCCTCTCCAGCGAAAACGTATCCTCCGCCCGCGATTTGGCGCGCATGGTGAACGCCGCTTACGAATACGACCTCATCCGACGCTACTCAACCCGCAAAGAATCTTTCATCCGTTTGGGAAAACGAACCCTTCGGTTCTGCAACACCAATCACTTGGTGAGAAATCCGCGCTGGCAAATCGGCTTGTCCAAAACGGGCTACATTGATGAGGCGGGCAGGTGTCTGGTCATGCAATCAAAAGTGGCTGAACGCCCCGTACTGATCGTCCTGTTGGACGCCGACGGCAAAATGACGCGTTACGGAGACGCTAACCGCATCAAGAAATGGATGGAGGAATCGCTCGCGGGGAATTCATGAGCCGCCATGTTCCCGGCGCCGGCATCCCTAAATTTCACTGCCGGCTTTATAGCCCTCATGGATCGCTTCAAAAATGCGCCGCGGACTTTTGGCGTCGCCGATGATCCGATAGGGGATCTGAAGCTTTTTCAGGCCGTCTTCCAACTGGTTTTCCGACTTGGCCCCCATCGCCGTAATCACCAAAGACGCTTTTTCCGATTTTGTTTCACCGTCCGGCAGCGCATAAATCACCCGATCCTTTTCCACCCCGACAACCTTCGTTCCGAAAAATAATCTCCCGCCGCCTTTCCGGATCCGTTTGTGGAGCCAATATCCGTGGGCGGAGAGGCTGTTCACCGGCGGCGTGGTTTGCATTTCCAAAAGGGTGACTTCAATGCTTTTGCTCAATAAATAATCCGCCGTTTCCATGCCGACATAACCCGCACCCAAAATCACCGCCGGGCTTTTGAGTTCAACCTTGCCGACCAGCACATCGCGGGCGTCGGCGACCAGGTCCGAGTTCAGACCGGGAATCGGCGGCGCCGCCGGATCGGCGCCGCAAGCCAAAATCAGCGCGTCGGGTTTTTGACGATCGATTTCATCCATGCCGATGCGGCAACCCAAATGCATTGGAACAGACATTTTCTCCAATCGGCGCAGCGCCCAAGCCACCCAATCCATGAAAGCGGCTTTGTGCGGCGGGCGACTCGCCGGAAGCAGCTGACCGCCGGCCTGCGTTTCTCTTTCGTACACCGAGACCTTATGGCCTCTCGACGCGGCGGTCAGCGCGGCGGAAAGTCCCGCCGGACCCGCACCGATCACCCACACGCGCTTGGGCGCATCCACCCCAGACAGCGGCAGCGTGTATTCCCGGCCGCATTCCGGATTAAAACTGCACGCGGTGGATTTCATCTCAAAGCTCAGCCGCTCGATGCAGCCCTGATTGCAGGCCGTGCACCATCGGATATCGTCCAGCGCCCCCTCGCGCGCTTTATTGACAAAATCAGGATCCGTCAGATGCTGGCGGCCGAAACTGATCAGGTCCGCGTCTCCCCGGGCGATCGCTTCATCCGCCAGTCGCGGCTGACAAATTCTTCCCACGCCGATGACCGGAACCGTCACGACTTCCTTGATGGCGCGGGCGCGGAAAAGGTTGAAACCCGCCTCCGTGTCCATGGACGCCACCGACAGGTTGCCGGGCGTGGAATAGACGCCCACCGAGCAGTGAATGGCATCCACGCCCGCCTCCACCATTTGGGGCGCGAGCCGCCGCATGAAAGACAAATCGTATCCGCCGCGGATCATCTCATCCGCCGAAACGCGAATCCACACCGGGAAATCCTTCCCGACCGTCCGGCGCACCGCCTTGATGACCTCGAAAACGAAGCGTTTGCGGTTCTCCTCATTTCCGCCGTATCCATCCTCGCGATGATTGGAAAAAGGCGAAAGAAACTGATTCAGCAGATAGCCGTGGGCGCCGTGCAGTTCCACCGCGTCAAACCCCGCTTCGCGGGCGCGCCGCGCGGCCTGCGCGAAGCGCTCGATCATTTCCGCAATCCGCTCCAACGACATGGCCTCGCAAGGCTGACCCAAGACGGCGCTGGGAATCGCCGAAGGCGCTTCCGGTTTCGCGCCGATCACCGCTTCGAAAGTCTCCCGTCCGGCGTGGTGCAGCTGCAGGGCGACTTTGGCCCCGTAGCGGTGCAGTTCGCGGGGAATGCGCGCCAGACCCGCAATAAAATCATCTTTCCAGATGCCGATCTGCGTGGGCAATCCCCTTCCCCGCGGGTCAACCGCGCAAATTTCGGTGATGATCAAACCGGTTCCGCCCTGCGCCCGTCGCGCGAGATACGCCACCAACCGGTCCGTCACCGTGCCGTCGGCATTGCCGTAGCCGGTGCCCATCGGCGGCATGACCGCCCTGTTTTTTAAAGTCATCCCGTTGATGGTGATTTCGGAAAAAAGATGGGGAAATGGCATGTCCTCCTCCTGATGATTGTTTAAGATCCTTCACGGCGGCCCCATCCCACCGAAAGCCGCAAACCGTGTCTATTCCCAAATGATGACCTGCTTTTTCAAATCTATCCTGTAGCTGAACCCGCCCAGCACATCCATGCCCAGCAGTCCGTCAAATTGAAGCGTGTTCCCCTCATTCGGAACGACGTAAATGTTGCAATGATTGATGGTGTGCGGACCGATTTTCAGATAATCCATTTGCACAACACTCGCCTCAAGAACGTTGCCTCCGACAACCTGCGCCCTGACTTTCTGCGCCTTGTAAAGATTGAAGTAAAAACGGTCGGCCACGTGGGGATGGATGGTGGTGGCGCTGGCGCCGGTATCCAAAAGCAAGTTCACTTCAATTTCTTTGCCTTCATAGGCGAGCTTCACCGGCACAAAAACCTGTTTCCCCTTGACTGTAATTTTAGTGATTTTATCTTCCCCATCGGCCTCGCCTTGACGTCCGCCGCCGGCCGGTCGTTCGTCGTCGTAGATCTCCATCGGTCTGCAGTCGAGGCCTTCGACGGGAGCATCCATCAATAGATCGTTGCCTTCGGCATCCAGACAACGATAAAAGACACCGGCATGCCCCGTTGCGGAAAATACAAGCAAGACGAAAGCCATCATCCCCCCGGCGAGAAATGCCCCGCGGAAAAAACAGGACGTTTTTTTTCCGGGATTTTTTGACCGATGCCGCAAACGGCACGTGACTTCGAAAGAAACCATCTTCCCTTTCCCCTCTCCCGGCAATCAAAAGACCCTTTAAAAAATTCCTTCCAGCGTCGCTTTGCACGCCGGGCATTGACCATTTTTGAGGCGATTCGAGACGATGCGGAAACCGTAGCGTTCAATCAGCAATTGACCGCATCCGAAACAATAAGTATTCTCGCCTTGATCGCCGGGGACGTTGCCGCTGTAGACATATTTCAAGCCGGCGCCTTTGCCGATTTGCGCCGCGCGGTGCAGAGAGGCCAGAGGCGTTACCGGCGCGTCTTGCATCTTGTACTGGGGATGAAAGCGGCTGATGTGCCAGGGCGTTTCAGCGCCCAGTCCGGCGATGAATCGGGCGATGTCTTTGAGCTCTTCTTCCCCATCATTGAGGCCGGGAATCAACAGAGTGGTCACCTCCACCCACACGCCTTTTTCCTTCAGAACCCGCAGGCTCTCCAGAACGGGCGCAAGTTCGGCTCCGCAATATTTTTTGTAAAACGCCTCTCGGAAAGATTTCAAATCAACATTGGCGGCATCCAGGTACGGCGCCACGGTTTCAATGGCTTGCGGCGTCATAAAGCCGTTGGTGACAAAAACATTTTTCAGGCCTTTTTCTCGGGCGATTTTTGCGGTGTCGTAGGCCAGCTCAAAATAGACGGTGGGCTCGGTATAGGTGTAGGCGATGGTTTTGCAGTCGCTCCTGGCGGCCATGGCGACGATGTCCGCGGGGAAGAAATCGTCGCCGGCGATCATCGAGGAGACGCGCGGCATCTGGGAGATGTCATGATTCTGACAAAACGAACAGCTGAAATTGCAGCCTACCGTAGCGATGGAAAACGATTTGGACGCGGGCAAGACATGAAAAAGGGGTTTTTTTTCGATGGGATCGACGTTTTCGGCAATCAGCGACCCGTAAACCAGCGAATAGAGGACTCCTTGTTTGTTTTCCCTGACGCCGCAGATCCCCCTTCGGCCCGGCTTGATGGTGCAGCCATGCGCGCAGAGATGACACTTCACCCCGCCATCGGTCAGCTTTTCGTATAGCATGGCTTCTTGGATCATGGATCCGCCCGATTGAGCATGTCCCGGACAATCTCCGGCGCGGCGCCGTGGTTTTTGGCTTTCAGGGGAAAGGAAGACATCACCGGAGACTGCACCGTCCGACAGGTATACTTCACCGGAAAGGTCATGCCAACGAAAGCGCCGAGGGGATTTTTCCTGATGGGCAGCATCTCTTCCAGCTCTTCAAAAAAGTCGTAAACCATCAGGGGAAAGTAAATGACGCTTCCCCATTTTACCGTTGTTTCTCCGGCAAGCTCGGAGACCATTTTCTTGATCTCGGAAAAACTGTAAAACCGGATTTCCCGACTGACGGGAAATCCGAAAATTTCCTTGAGACGCTGCCGGGTGCCGACCAAAGAGTAGTTGTTGACATACCCGATAAACACGCGGCTCCGGCACACCCGGATGGCTTCGGCGAGGATGTGCCGCGGCTCTTTTGCCGTTTCCAAAACATTGATGAGGGTGACCACGTCAAATTCATTGTCGGAAAAGGGAAGGTCGTCGGCCTGAGCCAAAACGAACTCGGCGCGCTCGCCATATTGTTGATGGGCGGCTTGGAGTTTCTCCGGCGAGGCGTCCACCCCCGTCAGCGAACACCACTTGCCTTGAAAGAATTGAAAATTACCTCCGGCGCCGCAGGCCACATCGAGAATTCTTTCCCCCGGTTGCGGCGAAATCAAATCCAAGACGAGCTCTTTTTGCCGCAGGAAAAAAAATTCATTGCGCGGCAACTTCAATCTTTCACTCGAAAACCGGTCTATTTTGCGATCGGTAAACATTGAGGCCACTCCCTCGGGTCCGGTTTCTTTCGGCCGATCCGCCGATCTTTGCCATGTTCTTTTTCCTTCGGCCGCCAAGCGTTTCGAATCTGTTGAAAATATAGCTTCTCATGTGTTTTTTTTCAACCACCAATTGCCGACATATTCCGGCACTTTCTCAAACTGTTTTCCGTGCAGACCAAATCATGTTTCTGGGGTTTGGAAAAAATGGCTTCCACCAAAAGACGCTCAAGATCCTCGTCGCTGCAATGGTCCCGCAGGGCTTTTTTCAAATCCATTTCCTTTTCGCTGAGCAGACACATTCTCAATTTTCCGTCGGCCGTCAGACGCAACCGATTGCAGGTGGCGCAAAAATGATTGCTGATCGGATTGATAAAACCGATTTCCCCCCGTCCTCCCTGAATTCTGAAGATCTTCGCGGGACCGTCCGCTCGGTTTTTTTTGTCCGGAATCTTTTCCAGCTCATAATACCGGCGGATTTTCTCAATCAATTCCCGGCCGGAAATATACGATGGTTCGCCCTCCAACTGGTTTCGGCCGATCGGCATCAACTCGATGAAGCGCATCTGGTAAGGCTTCTGGAGCGCCAAGCGGACAAAATCCAAAACCTCGTCCTCATTAAAACCCCGAACGACAACCGTATTGATTTTGATGGGCGCAAACCCGATTTCTTCCGCGCGGGCGATCCCACGCAAGACCGCCTGCAGATCGCCGCCGTTGGTGATGCGAAAGTATTTATCGGAATTGAGCGAATCCAGACTGACATTGATGCGGCGGATGCCGGCTTCGTAAATACCGGACGCGAAATCCTCCAGCAGAATTCCATTGGTGGTAAGACTGATGTCGCGCAGGCCGCTGATTTTGTTCAGCGCGGCCAAAAATTCCACGCAGCCCCGGCGGACCAGCGGCTCGCCGCCCGTGACCCGGACCTTGACAAAACCAAGCCTAACGGCGACGGCGACGATGCGGAGAATTTCCTCGTAGCGGAGAATATCATCGTGGCCCTGCAGGGACAACCCTTCCTTGGGGCGGCAATACACGCACCGCAGATTGCACCGGTCCGTGATGGAAACCCGCAGATAATTTATTTCCCGGTTATATTGATCGAGCATCGCGTCCGTTTGCCCTCCCGGCGACTTCAATAGCACAAATGTTCGCAGCAAGCCATAAATGTTTCTTGACAGGACTCCCTTTATTGATTAAGCAAAAACATATTTTTTCCTGCCTGTTGTTTGACCATCACGTCAGGAATCGGCAAAGACCGTCGGGAGTTGTTATGGAAAAAATGCCCATTACCAAAGCAGGATTTGAAAAATTGAAAAAAGACTTGGAAGCCCTGAAGAATGTGGCGATTCCGGAAAATGTCCGGGACATCGAGGTCGCCAGAGCTCACGGGGATTTGTCCGAAAACGCCGAATATACGGCCGCCAAGGAACGGCAGTCTTTCCTCTACGCCAAAGTGCAGGAACTGGAACACAAGCTGGCCATGTCCAATATCATTGAGGTCAAGGGATTGAACGCCGACAAGGTTGTTTTCGGCTGTTACGTCAACCTGGAAGATGTGGACACCGGTGAAAGAATAACATACCAGCTGGTCGGGCCCTATGAATCCGACATCAGCCAAAATAAGATTTCCGTGACCTCCCCCATCGGCAAGGCCCTGATCGGGAAAACGATCGGCAGTGAAATCAAGGTTCAGACACCCGGTGGAACGCGGAATCTGGAAATCATTGACATTACCACAGAAGCATCATAGAGATTTCCCAGAGGAATCTTTTGTCTTCAGGGATGAACCGGTTTCATCCCTTTCCCCTTTTAGCGCCTTCGCTTTTGTCCTTCTTTGAAGCGATGGATTCCAAAGCCAAAGTGATTTCTTCTCGGAGCCGTCCCCGGCTGTCCCGGAGAAATCCCCGCAGAGCCTTTGAAGCCTCGGGGGTTCCGATGCGGCCTAAAGCCCAAGCGATCATGCACGTGACGCGCTCGTCGGCGTTTTCTTCAAACGCCTTGATGAGATCCGGAACATAATCGGGATCAAGGCTGTTGCCCATCGCCCGCGCGGCATTCATTTTCCAGCGCCAGAGATCCTCGGCGGACATATAAAACATGTGGGGCCATACATGCTGCAGAAAATAGGCCTTATCCATGTGCAGAAGACGCGGCAGACCGAATTTTTCCGCTTTTTCGACAACGCGCGGATTGGGCTTTTTCTCGACGCCCAGCCATGGCGCGTTGCGCGGACAAACATTCTGGCAGCGGTCGCAACCGTACACGTACATGCCCATGGGTTCCCGGAGTTCCCGCGGCGTGAGGCCCTCGCCGTAGTAGGTCAAAAACGAAATACACCGGCGCGGATCGATTTTGCCGTCTCCCTTCAGAGCGCGGGTGGGACAGGCCGCCACGCAGGCGCTGCGGCACCACTCGGGACAATCCGTGGCGATGCTCGGCTCATCGGCCGGAAACGCGCGGTCCACAACCACGGCGATGGGAAAAACAAAAGAACTTCGGCGGGCGACCTTCCGCGCGTAAAACAAACAATTCTTCCCGAATGTCCCCAAACCCGCCCGGGCGGCCGAGAGCCTGTGCGGCAGGTTGAACGGCACTTTGGAATCCATTCCGTTCGCCTGAAGAAATTTCCGGAAAGCTTTTATCTTGAGGGCGAGGCCGTCTCGGGTCACGCGGTCGTCATCCAGGTAACACCGCCCGAAATGACGCTCCATCGCCGGAGGAAAAGCTTCTTCAAAGTACGACTCGAGAAGCACGATGATGGATTCGGCGCCGGGAAGAATCGTCTTGGGATCGGTTCCCGCAAGGAGTCCCAGCCCCAGTTGCTCCGCCCATCCGTATCCATCTTGAGCCTTCAGCAAATATTCCTTTTGCGACAAGAAAGGCTCGGCGGTCGTAAATCCGATGTCGGCGAATTTCAATTTCTTCGCTTCCGCGATGATATCCTCTTTTGTAATCATGTTCCTCCTGAAGGCGGCAAAATCGTCTTGAGTCCCAAATCTCCGAAGGAGTTTCGCCAAACCGTCGGTCAGGTCGAGACGCGGGATTCATGGTCTTTTCTCCACATCACAATCACCATCCAAATGGCAAAAATGCCGAAGGGCAAAAAAAGATGCTCGGCCAAAACGGCTTCGCCGGCGGATGACAGAACGCCTCTGCGCCGGACGGTGACGACCGCCTCTTCTCCATCCATCAGATAAAACGTTTTGGTTGCCGATGAAAGAGATTTCAACGCATAGCTGCGCTTCTCATGCTCCAGCGTAAACTGATTGAGAAAATAATTGGGTTTGAACGCCCGCGCCACGACCTCGGATCCTTTGAAAAGAAGGAACGGACCGTTGATGCTTTCATGGTAAATGGAATAATTCTCGCCGGAGAGGCTGAAGTTCCCTCGCTCTTTTAAAAGGGACACACTGATGCTGGAAAGATAGTCTTGGCCTTGGTAAAGATCGTAATCCCACGAAGAAAATCCTCTGGGCATAAGCTGGATGGTTCTAAACGAACCGGAAATGACCGACTGCTGGCCGTCCAAGCGCACCCCCCTGCCGAATCTTTAGCGACGCCGACCGCCGCGACGACGAAAAATTCAAGCGGTCATCGGCATCAACCCCAACGCGTGCCTAGAAAAGCACAGATCCTTTGAGCTGTCAATCACAATGAAAAAACCTTTCGACGAAATTCATTGACAAGATGATTTTTGGTTTAGTAGAGTTCGCTAAAATATCCCGTGGAATGCCTCAAAGGCTGCCTTGAAATTGCATGGTGTAAAACGCAAATATTTTCTTTCTCTGCTTGCGGCGCTCATCCTCGTCGCCGGCTGCGCCGAAATGAAAGTCCCGGTTCCGACCTACGACCGGAGGCCGACAGCGGATCTCCTCGCCGAGCTCAAAGAGCAACTCGTCAACAACGGCGTTTCCGAAGAATGGCTTGACAGGCAGTTTCGCGATGAAACCTTCCGGCTGGAACCCGGCATCGGACAATATTTCCAACACGCGGCGGAAAAACAAACCGACCAAGACAAAAAGCGGGATCTGGCGTGGTATTTCGCGCGCATGGATGTGAACGCGAAAATCGAAAAAGGAAAAATCTTCATTGAACAACAACGGGATCTTCTCCAAAAAGCCGAAGACAAAAACGGCATTCACAAGGAATTGATTGCCGCCATTATCGGCATGGAAACCAATTTCGCCGATCGCCGTCAACGGGGCGACTTATACGCTTTTAATTCTCTCGTTTCACAATACCTTTTCACAAACCGCAAGGCATTCGCCGTTCGGGAGCTCACGGCGCTTTACAAATTTTCTCAACGGACGGGCCGGCCCCCGCAGTATTTCACAAGCTCCTACGCAGGCGCGATCGGCTGGGGCCAGTTCATTCCCTCCTCGTTGCTTTCGTTCTTCGTCGACGCCGACGGCCGGGATGACGATATGGATCCCTTTGCCATCGACGACACCATCTTCAGCGTGGAAAACTACCTCTACAAAAACAACCTCTCCGGCCGAACGATGAACCAGAAGGACTGTCTCTACCAAGCGGTTTTTTCCTACAATCACAGCGACGCTTACGTGCGGGCGGTCCTGTACATATACGAAGGACTCAAAAACCATTTCCGTCCGCAGAAAAACGGTCAAGCCGTCTTAACCTCCCCGGAGTAAAGCCTGATTTTTGAGATATCGGGTAAAGTTTCGCGGCGGGCGGCTCATGATCGGGCCGACCGGCAACGACAAAAAATCACGACGGCCGGGAACGGAGTCCTTGTCCAAAAAGGACGGCGACCGCTTCCGGATCCGCGTGAAATCAAGCACGGGCAAAAAACGCCGACGGGGCCATTCCGACGTTCAGGGTCCGCCCCTCGGCTGTTTATGGGAAATCTTTGCGCAAGTTGTATTTGATCATTTTCAACTGCAGCCCCTTGCGGCTCAAACCCAGTATTTTGGAAGCCTGCGTAATGTTGCCGCCGCATTCCTTCAAACATCTGACAATCATCTCTTTTTCCACGTTTTCCACATGCCCGCGGATGAACTCTTTCAGAGGCTTTTTGTTCTCATCCGCCGGCAGGGCAACGACGTTGTCCAAGCCGCGCCGGAATTCCTCCGGAAGCTCCCGCAGTGTGATGACTTGATGTTTCGCCAGAAGCATCATCCGCTCCACGAGATTTTCCAGTTCGCGGATATTCCCCGGCCAATCATAACGCAGAAGCATCACCTTCACATCCTGCCGCATCTGAACCCGGAGTCCCAACTTCCGGTTGAACTTTTCCAGAAAATAATCCGAAAGCGGCAGGATGTCCTCTTTTCTTTCCCGGAGCGGCGGAACATGAATTGGAAAAACGTTCAACCGATAATACAAATCTTCCCGGAAATTTCCCGCTTGGACCAAGCGCAGGAGGTTCTGGTTGGTCGCGGCGATAATGCGCACGTCCACCTTGATCGTCCGCAGGCCGCCGACCCGTTCAAATTCTTGTTCCTGAAGCGCCCGCAGCAGTTTCACCTGCATTCCGCGCGGAATTTCCGAAACTTCGTCAAGAAACAATGTGCCTTGATGGGCGAGCTCAAACTTGCCGGGCTTGGCGACCACCGCGCCGGTGAAAGCGCCGCGTTCATAGCCGAAAAACTCGCTTTCCATGAGAGTCTCGGCAATGGCGGCGCAGTTGATCTTGATCAGCGGATGATTTTTCCTCGGAGAGTTGTAATGAATGGCATCGGCCACCAGTTCTTTTCCCGTGCCGGTTTCGCCGGTGATTAAAACGGTGGTGGTCATCGGCGCGACCCTTTGGATGGTTTCGAAGAGTTCGAGGGTTTTCGCGCTTTGGCCGATCATGCCGAAGCGTCCGATCTCGGCCGCCGACAAGGAGAGCTCGCTTTCTTTCAAATGAAGGGTCTTGACGGCTTTCGATAAGACATTCTTTAAATCGTTGATGTCGAACGGCTTGGTGATGAAGTCGAAAGCGCCTTTTTTCAAAGCCTCCACGGCGGTGGCCACCGTGCCGTACGCGGTGATCATGATGACGGGAATTTCCGGACGGCTCTCGGAGAGGCGCGTCAACAGTTCCATGCCGTCGATGTCCGGCATTTTCAAATCCGTGATCACCACGGCCACATCGTTTTGCTGCACCCTCTGCAGCGCTTCCCGGCCGTGGGCCGCGGCGGCCACGTCATAACCTTCTTTCTTGAGCATGGCGGACAGCACCAGCCGCATGTTCAATTCATCATCGACGATCAAAATTTTTTTCATGCCCTCTGACTATTCCCTTTTGGATTTTAAATCAAGCCCGCTGGTCGCCTTCCCCGCCTTCGGCGGCCTTCAGCCTGATGACGAAGTCAGCGCCGCGGCCGGGGGCGGATTGAACGCGAATGCTTCCGCCGTGCTCCTTGATAATTTTCTGGCAGATGGCCAACCCCAACCCCACGCCCCTTTCTTTCGTTGTAAAAAACGGTTTGAAAATATTCTTCATCTCTTGTCTGCTTAAACCTTTCCCCGTATCGGAAACGCTTATCATGATTTCCCCCTCCTCGCCCGATTTCAGATACGCGGTGCGCAGACGTAACGCGCCTCCGCCGGGCATGGCTTCCACCGCGTTGAGCATCAAATTCAGGATTACCTGCATCAGCCGCTGTTCGTCCACCGAGGCGTCGGGAATATTTTCGTCCAATTCCTGGATGATGCTGATTTTCTCCGCCAGGTTGTCGGCCGCCATCACGGACACGGCCTTTTTGACGATGGCATTGATGTTCTGCGGCTGAAGGGTCAACTGATCGGGACGCGCGTAATCCAGAAAACGGCTGACGACACGGTTGAGCCGGTCGGTTCCGTCCACGATGATATTCAGGAGTTCCTTTTGCTCAGCCGTCGCGGCTTCCGTCTGCAGATACTGCGCCGCTCCTTTCATGGATCCGAGCGGGTTGCGGATTTCATGAGCCATCACCGGCGCCATTTCCGCCAAAAGCAATGATTTCTCCTGTTCCAGCTTTTCATCGAATTCATACAGCGACGTAAAAACATCCCGGCTGTCCGGATAAAAATAGCTAAAGATTTTTCTTAAAATGAACTTGGTCGGCGAAAGGGAAATGACGATTAAAAAAGAAGCCATCAGCAGGCCGGTAAAGGGCAGAAATCCCTTGCCGGACAACAGAAGAGCCCCATGCAGGATGGCGGCGCCGGCCAGGGTGCTGATGATGATAATCAGGGAACGAGCGAAAAAATCATGCAATTCGCGCAACTGTGGATAAGCGATAATCAGCAAAATAAAATAAAGCAACAGCGACGACATGATCCCGCTGATGACGGGCAAGTCCGCCCCCCATCGGTTCAGGCCATGAATGTTTCCCGCCGCCAAGGCAATGGGACATGCATATAGAAGATACCGCAGACGCTTCTTTTCCGTCCCCGGGGGCAATTTCCGCACGTACAGCAAAAGCGCGGCGAAGCAAAGTCCGCAGGCGGAAAGAACATAAATCCACGGCGCCGCGTGAAAATTTTCGGGCAGGGATGGCAAGGCCAAAACAGTCATCGCGCCGGCCGTCGTCAACAGAAAAAAAACCCGGATCACTTTTCGGGAGATCAGCGATTTCTGCCGCGTCAGAAGATGAAAAAAGTAAAGGGCGCAAGGCGCAACGGCCAGCATCCCCAGTTGCCGTATTTTTTCTAAAAAATCATCTTTCAAATAATTTTGCAGGAAAGCGGCGATTTGCGAAACAAACACCGCCGCGCACAAGCAGGAAAAAGCGGCGAAGATTTTCTCCTTCTTTCCCGAAATCAACAGCGACACGGCGATCGTGAAACTGGTGGCGGCTAATATAAAGGTGTCCATGACGGTCCTGGATTGAATTGCAATAAAAAATCCGATTCCTTGAAACACGGAATGGTCAAGAAAGAAAGGATTTATTTCATCCCCGTTTTCCCCAAACCCAAAAGAGAAACTTTGAACAAGAACCTGACATCGTCATCCGTTTTCGTGTAGTCAACCCCCATGCTCCAACACTGTTTCTGATAGAGAACCCCGATGGTGTTTTCGATCAGGCGGTCATGCTCCAGGTCGCGGCGCCAGATAAAGCGCCCTTCGATATTCGGAGTGACCACCGCTTTCAAATCAACGCCGACTTCTTCGAGGGCGTCCATCGTATAGCGATAACCAACCGAAAACGCATCGTTGCGCCGGTCTTTCAAAAGCACATCCACGTTGTTCTGTTTCCAGCCGTCATAAGGATTGTAGACGCTGCGCGATTTGAAAGAAAAATATTCATGCGGAGAAACGTCCACTTCGATGCCCATATCGGAAAACGGTCTTCGTTCACCGGCCGCGTCGCCCAGGCTCTTTCGGGCTTCATGGATGTCATAGGCCTGATAGATTTTGAAGCGAAGCAATTCGAGATAACGGGGCATGCCTTTTTCATCCTTCATCCTGGCCGTCAGGGTATTCGTCAGAGACCACCCCAGCGCGTTTTGCTCCGCCAGCGCATCTTCCGCGGAAAGGGAGCAAGGTCTGTCAAACGGCGAAAACGCCGGCCCATAGAAATCGGGCAGTTGTTCTCTAGACACATTGGGCGCGTAGGAATAGACGATCTCCGGCTTGATGTCGTGCCTGATTTTTTCCCAGCCCATCGCCTGGACGTCGTAAACACGGGACAATTGGCTGCTCAATGACACGGAGGCGTTGAAAACAGCGCTGTCGCCGTTTTTATCTTTTGCGCCCTCATCGTCATCGCGGCTCCAGAAGGTTTCCCTGAAGTCCATCCGTGGCGTGAGTCTGAAATAATTGTAAAAGTTCAGCGGCATGGAAAACGAAGGCGTCAATTCCACATAATGACCCTTGTCGCCCTGTCCCCTGTAGAGATAATTATAGTCGCCGACGATGCCGTAATAAAGCGGCGTATCGAAAAGCCGCTGCGGCACGCCGGTTAGAACCACCCGCGGGTACCGCTGCAGCGTCCGGTCGTTGTCCGCCGCGCCGAAATCCTCCGTGGCGTCGATCAGGCCGGTCAGACTGTAGTTTGACCATCCTTTCACAACGCGGACCGTCGATTCCAGATAACGCAGCGATTCATCGGCGGGAAAAGACACCTTTTTAAAATCATCTTCGCCTTCCCGCGCGGAATGATCCAGATAATAATTATGCGCCGAAAAATCTTTGAAATACCATGGATCGGATACTTTTTTCAGATCGGCTCTGGCATAAAAATCGGAACTGAAATTCGTCTGGTGATTGAAATAATAGGACCAACGCTTGTGCATCTCCTGCCAATCGCGGCCGATCGTCTCGTCCGTTTCCGTGACGCGGCGTTCATCCTCCAGATAATCCCCATAGAGCGTTCCGACCGAATGTTCCCCCCAATAATACCGGAATTCGGCGCCCGGCCTGAATCCCCTCTTTTCGATGTAGCGCGGATACAAGGTGGCGTCCATTTGCGGAGAAATCGCCCAGAAAAAGGGCAGCTCGATGTCCAGACCGTCTTTGTCGCGGGAGTAGGCCAGACGGGGAAGCAAAAAGCCCGTCTGGCGCTTGGTCTTTGCCGGGAAAATCACATAGGGCGCATAAAGAATCGGAATCCCCTTTGTCCGAAAACACGCGTGTTTCACGGACCCGTAGCCTTCGATGGTCACCTTCATTTTTTTTCCGGTGATTTGCCAATCGGGATCCTCCCCGTCGCATGTCGTGGCTGAAGGCTCTTCAATGGAATAGGTGTCTTCACCGGTCTTTTCTATTTTGTCGCCGCGAATGTAAAAATGGTTCCGCGCGTAAAAGGCGTCCGCCTGATAAGCCGCACCCGTATGATCCTGAATATTGAAAATGATTTTTTCGCCCCGAAGCGTATCCTCGCCCAGTTTTAAAAAAGCGTTGCCCTGCGCCGTGGCCAGATTATTTTTTTTGTTCACCTCGATATCATCGGCGTACAAAGCGGCTCCGCTGTAAAAGATTTTGACTTTGCCCCGCGCATGATAGGCATCGCGGGCATTGTCATAGCCCATGCTGTCGGCTTCAATCGTCACGGTCTTTTCAACGTCCCGCGGTGAAACATCCCGGTCCCTCGCCACCGAATCACTTTGCTCGATCTCCCGGCGCTCATCGTCGGCATCCGGCGCCTGTCCTTTGTAGATCACCACCGTTTTCCCTTGAACGATATAAAATTCACCGACGTCGCGCCCGGTCTGCCCTCCGGCATCCAGCGCAAACCCAGCGGGGGAAAAAACAAAAACGGCAAGACAAAGATTGATTGTAAAAAAAACGGCGGGCGACAAAAAAGAATTTTTTTCGCCTGGAATTTTTTCACGCCCCCTCGCGTTCATCGCGCTTTTCCTTTTTTCAAGCGAATACGTTTTTTGTTTTCATTATCACAGAAGGCGGGTTTATCAAAAGACTGTTTTATCTCGCCCGCAAGATAAAAAGACCCCGCGGCGCAGATCAGATCATCCCTTTGGGCCAAGGCCAACGCCCGGGCAACCGCGTCTGACGTGTTTTTCGCGGAAATCGGCTTGTCCTTCATCATGCCGGCGGCCGCCCGAAGCAACTTCTCGAACGGTACCGCACGGTCGGTCTGAAGCGGCGTCAAAATGATTTTTGAGGCAAGCGCGACGATCTTTTTCAGCATCCGCCGATAATCCTTGTCCGCCAAAACGCCGAAAATGAAAATCAACCGGCGATAGGAAAAATCCTTTTTCAAAGACCGGCAAAGCGATTCGATCCCGGCCGGATTGTGAGCGCCGTCGAGAACAAAAAGAGGCCTGTCGCGCAAAATCTCCAGCCTGCCCTCCCAGCGGACTTCCTCAAGCCCCCTGACCATGGCCGCATCGCCGACGGCGAATCCTTTTCTTTCGCAGATTTCGGCGGCCGCCAGAGCCAGCGCGGCATTGGACCGTTGATGGTCTCCCCGCAGGGACAGGCGCACTCCCCGCAGATTGCGGTCAAGTCCCCGATACGTAAAAAAACCCCCTTGTTCTTTTTGAATTTTTATATCGCGCCCCACGCAAAAAAGCTTCGCGGCGCGGCGCCGACAGACCGATTCAAAAACATTCAAAACCTTTTTGGACCGCGCCGCCGTGACGCATACGCCGTGCCTCTTGATGACGCCCGCCTTTTCAATGGCAATGGCCTCGAGGGTACCGCCCAGATAGGCCGTATGCTCCAAATCAATGTTGGTGATGACCGAAACCAGCGGCCCGCAGACGTTGGTCGCATCCAACCTGCCGCCCAAGCCGACTTCCAGGACGGCGAGGTCGACTTTCCGCTTTTGAAAATAAACCAAAGCCGCGACGGTCAGAAATTCAAAATAAGTGACGGGCTGTTGAACCTGCTTCCTCACGAAAGCGATGATGCGGCAAAATTCTTTTCGGGGAATTTTTTCCCCGTTGACAACGATTCGCTCCCGGACATCAACCAAATGCGGCGACGTGTAAAGACCGACTTCATATCCGGCCCTTCGCAAAATGGAGGCCGTCATCGCCGCGGTCGACCCCTTGCCGTTGGTGCCGGCAATGAGGATCGTCGGATACGCTTCTTGCGGATTTCCCAATCGCTTCAGCAGTTTTCTGACGGCGGCGAGACCCAAATGCATCCGATGAATATTGAGGCTCTCGAGATAGCTTTCAGGATTGACTTTCATCGTTTATATGTCTTTGATATTTTTATGTTTTATTTAACGATTTTACCCGGGCAAGTTAGCATACATTATTCATTCAGGCAATCAATTTTAAAAGCGCTGCAAGGCCGAAATTCAAACGACAGCAGATCAAAACTAAACAAGCAAGGCTTATTGCGCCGAAGAGGCGCAATAAGCCTTGGAATGTTCCGGTGAATGAATTTTTGTAATTCTAGAATGTCAGGGTCAGTTTATTCATCACGATGTAATCATCATTGACTTTTGTCCCCGGAGCGTCTTCGCCCTTGAAATAATCGCCGGTGAACAGATAACCGACGCCCAGCGTATAGGACAGGTTGTTGGTGATTTTGTAGGTGCCCGTCAAATCAACTTCCGTTCCATAGGTGCTGTTGGGATACCCCTGGGGTTTTACATCGGCGACAGCATGGGAAACGGACAACATCGCATCAATTTCCGGTTTCGGTTTCACGCCGACTCTGCCCTGGAAGAACCAGGCATTCTCCATCGGGCCGGTCAATTTCGAACCGTTGTGACCTTGAACATCTCCCGCCCAATAGGCCACATCATAGTAATTGAACATGATCAAACAGGGGTTCCAGTCGCGGCCGCCGTTGAGCGCGCCGCCTTCTTTTTTATCAGAGGTGTCGGGTTTATCGCCGGACACATAAGCAACCGTGGCGCCGACGTAAACCGGCGCGAACGTGGCGGTCGCATCAACCCAGCCGCTGATGTTTTCCAACTTCACATCCGTATGGGAATCCGGCTGGTCGTATTTTTTATAATCCCCCGTTGCGTAATTGAACTCCGCCTGTAAAGCCACAGGGCCTATTTTAGCGATGACGTAGGGGGTGAAAACAAGGTATTTCTGCGAATAGTTGCCCGACGATGGCGGCCGTTTGGTATTGTTGTCGCTGTAGCCAATTTGCAGACCGGCGACGCCGTCCGTCCATTTATATTTTCCTTGAACTTCATAAACCGTACTATCTCCGTCGGTCCAGCCAACCGGATTGTTGTTGTAACTCCAGTTGGAGTCTGTTTTCTTAGTGATCTTCGCGTCAATAACGAACGGACCCATGGCGGGCGTCGTGTATTTCAACCTTCCGTTGGGAGCCACGTTATTGCCGAAGTCCGTTCCCGTGTCGCTCGTCTGCATGTAACCGGCGGTGATCGTCCCGATGGGGGATACATAATCCACGTAGGCCCAGTCGAGGGCGATATTTTCATTTTCCGCGCGCGTGCCTGCGGAATCGCTCGCCAAAGTCGTTCCGGGTGTGCTTCTGGCGCCGCCCCAGATTCTTTCCAAAGTGTCAAAACGGGTGACCAGTTTCAGGCCGGGAGAAACGATAAAATCCGTCCTGACGCGCAATCTCTGATAGAAAAATGCGGTGCTGGGATTCGTATCCGCATCATCGACCTTTGTTTTGTTCAAGTACATTCCGGCGACATAATATTCGCCGCTTGATTTCACGTCAACCGCGAAGGCCGACGCGCTGAAGACCGTGATCAGTCCCAGCGACAACCACACAAACCAAAATCTCTTCATTTTGTCCTCCTCAAATTAATTTCCCCCTCGAAAGGGAGTTTTTATTTGAGGGCGACTCTACAGAACTTTTGTTACATTCTGATGACGGATAAATTAAGAAATGAAAAAAGAACGGTTTATTTTTTAATGTCTCGGCGACGGCATGGAAATCAAGACTTAAGACAACAGGCTTTGCCAAGTGCGACGTTCCAGAAAAGAACCGGGAACGTTTCGTTCCATCTCTTGAAACAAAGCAGGAATGGAGGTTACCCATTTTCGACGCGCTATGCTAGTCGGGATTTCTCTTGGGGATATTTTTTGTTTTCCTTTTTTATTTATGATTAAAGAATGCGGATGAAACTGACCACCTTTTTATGTAACTTTCAAGTCCGTCTTTGGTCAACTTACAGTCTCCATTTTTCAAAAGAATAGGAAACTTCATTCACTCCCTGCTCGCTCTTTTGTGAGATTATAAAAAAATCTCACATCTTGCGGAAAATATTCTTGACACCCGAGACACCGTTTTTTATATTTCCTAAAACTAAAAGCAGTTCCTATCAAGTCAATACATTTACAAGGATAAATCCTATGGTATTCAAAGAGGCAGAACTTCCGCTTGAAGTAGTAATCCTGCTTATCGGCGGAATGGCCATGCTGATTACCGGGGTTTTCCTTTTCCCCGTCCATTGCGGCTCTCTTCCCTATTACGAAAACGGTCTTTTGGGCTTGCTTCTCATTATATTTTCCCTCCAGATGATCATGCTGGGAAAGACCCCTTTTGGTGACATAGCAAAATCAAAACTTCTCTTTATCGCTGGGGTTTTGATTGCCGTTTCCGGCATGGTGACCTGTTTTATCCCGATTGCCACTCGCCTTCCACGACTATTACTTTTTCTTTGTTTCTGCCCCGGCGGTTTTCTGCTTTTTCTTCAGATGTGTTTTGCAAGAGACAAGCTCAGAAGTTGGACAACACGCGGGGGAATCTTCTGGCATTTAACTTATGGATGCGGCTTGACCTATATTTTCTCCATGCTTATAGGCGTTATTCTATTGAGGCCGAATTTTTTTACTACGCCTGTGATAGCTATTATTGTTTTGCTTTTCGGTATGACGATCCTTTATCTCGCAGTGGTGCTCTGGAAGATATATGGCAGATACCCTGAAGCAAAGAGGCGGTCTGGAGGCCGTGTGGAGCTTTCCACGGCTCAGGCAATGCTTATCCTGATGGGCGTTTTCATGCTGATTTTAGGAGTACTTCTTGTCCCTGTCAATCTGGGTCTACTCCCTTTTTCAGGAAGTGCCCAGCTTGGTCTTCTGATGGTGATCTTTGCGGTACAAATGCTTGCATTTGGAGATACACCCATAGGCGCTTTCCCCCGTTCATGGCTGCTTATTTCTTTTGGTCTTTTGTTTGCCGCGCTTGGAATAATCTCGTGTATCATCCCCAATCTTCTGGTAAGGCAATTGACGGTTATGGTCGGTCTGCTTAATATCGCAGGCGGTATCGTTTCATTGGTTAAGATGGGGACGGAACGCTTCCTGCAGAAAGACAGAACACACAAGCCCATCCCTCGAATACTTGTTCGTCTTTTTGTGACACAACTGATCTTGAACCTGCTGAGCATCATGTTTGGCACATCAATGCTTATCCCCGGTCTTGTCCATGGACTGGTCATAGGCATGATTCTTGCCGCGAATGGGTGCGTCCTTTTGTATCTTCTTGGAATCTTAATCACGCTGGATAAAATGAGGCCTGTATGAGGGTTAAAAAAATAGACTAATTTGAGGAGAAAAATGATGTTTAAGTTTGAAGAAGGAATGTGTTACAGGATGCCTGCCCACTTTGGTGGTCAGGCCTTTGATCCAAGAGCCAAGGCCATCTACAATGATGTCACGAGTTTGACTTACACCTTTGTGACCAACGGTGACATGCTGTCCAATTATATCCCCGAGAGCCTTGAATTGACAAAACCGGAACTCTCCATCCAGTATCAACAGTGCCGGGAAGTAGAATGGATGGCAGGGTCTTATTACAATCTGGTTTCCATTGGTGCACCTGTCGTTTTTAAAGGGCAAAAGGACACCATCGAAGGATCTTTTGCGCTTGTGCTCTGGGAAAACAAGACTACACCGATTCTGACCGGAAACATGATGGGAATGCCAAAGATCTATGCCGATATTGAGGACCTGCACATCGTCGCCGATACCTACCGTACACGATTAAGCTATGAAGGCAACACCTTTCTTCAGCTGGAGATGATAAACCCAAAGCCCATGGGAAAAGGCCAGGTAAAGGCCCTCATAATGGATTTTAATTCCATTGGATGGCGCTATATTCCAAAGGTGGGAGGACCTGGAGCGGACTTGAACCAGCCCATCTTATTCCCCATGCGCAATGAACCTGAGGCCGCCTGGATAGGCAGCGGCATAATCAAATGGACGGAATTAACCTGGGATCAGAACCCGATGCAATTTCATATCATAAAGGCCCTGTCAAAATTACCCATCATAGAGATACATCCTGTCATCATGACAAAAGGCAAGGCGATACTGATGGAACAGCGCGGACGCGTTCTCAGGTAGCATCTGAAAAAAAATGAGGGAGGCTTAAAACATGAAAGAATATTATGAAAACAAAGTCGCCGTGGTCACCGGCGGCGCATCAGGCATCGGACTTGCGTTATGCGAAATGCTCCTGTCGTTAGGCGCAAGGAGTGTTGTTCTAGCAGACTTAAACGCCGAGAAATTGAAAGTAGAAACACAAAGACTCGATGTCACGTACCCTGGCAAGGTAATGGGCGTCCAGACCGATGTGACCAAAAAAGAGAGTGTTTTCTCCATGATCCAGCAGGCGGCCAAGTTCGGTGCGGGACAGCTTCATTTTCTCTTCAACAATGCAGGTCTCGGTCTGGTAAAATCTTTTGACCAAACGACAGATGAGGACTGGAAGTTTGCCTTTGATGTCAATTTCTATGGGGCACTATACGGGATCCGGGCCGTACTACCTATCATGCGCGCTCAGGGAGGCGGGCATATCGCAAATACCGCCTCGGGAATAGCCTTTGCACCAATGGCTTTACAGAGCATGTATAGTGCCACAAAATCCGCCCTCGTTGGACTTACCGGTTCCCTCCGTTATGAGTTTTGGGATGAAAAAATTCGTTTTTCCACGGTCATTCCCGGAACCGTCGCCACGCCTATCTGGAATAAAGCAGGAGGGCCTCCTGAATCTGCAATAACGCCGGAAGAGTCTGCTCGAGGCATCCTCAAGGGATTGTCGGAAAACGAGAGAATTATCATCGTGACCGATCCCGACCGGGACGGTGCAATCAATGCCTTTCGTCCCGAAGCCGCTCGGGGGATGGATGAATATCTTCTTAACGTTGCCAGACAAAGAAAATGCGGGAAGTCTGCCATCTGAAAAGGGGAAAAAGGCTACAGAGAAGAGTAAATATATCACAGAAATTTTTCAATTGGAAAGAAGGCTTTGCCAAGTGCGACGTTCCAGAAAAGAACCGGGAACGTTTCGTTCCATCTCTTGAAACAAAGCATACGGCACGGCAAAGGTCATCAGATGGGGATCGTTCAAGGACTTGCGAACGTAAACACGGGCGGACAAATCGGTCAAGCCGACGACGGCGCGCGGATTTTTTGATTCGCCTTCGCGATAAGGATAGATACCGATCGTCTGGCAGCCGGCCGCGTAGGGCATGATCACGTTTTCATTATCGCCCCGTCCGTAATTGGCCAGAACCGTTAATGCGGCGAGTTGATCGGGATGGACAAAGAAAATGACGACCCGCGGTTCGACTTGTGCCGGATCGATATCGAAAAGCGGTCGAAACACGGCATATCGTGTCGGAATCTTCGTTATGGGCAGATTTTGAATGAACTTCTCGACAAGTTTCGGCGTCTGAACGTAGCGCTCGCCATGAAGAAAATTATCATAGCTTTCTTGGGTCATGAAAGGTTTGATGCTTTCCGCGAGTTCCACGCCGCCCTGGCGTTGGGCGTTGCCGCTGGAAAGAAAATGACAGAAGCCTTCTTCGCCGCCGGGAAAATTTTTATATTGATTGCCGAAACCCAAACCCACGCCGCCGCCGAAACAACCGAAGGTCTTTTGATCGGCAACGGCGACCTTGCCTTTGGCCGCGTGGAGAGCTAACCACATCACGCAGCCCCATTTGCCTTCGGCAAACTGCATCGCTCCCGCCGGTTTTTCATCCGACCACAATAACGCCACGGGAGGGTATTTCAATTGAATCGCTCCGGCAATCGCGCTTTCCATGTTTTTATTAAACCCTATTTCGCGTCACGTGTCAATCTTGCAAATACTTTTCAAACAATTCCTTGCTCCAATTGAGCTGCGTCCCTGCGGCCTGCAGCGATGCCAGCAGCAGGGCTTCTGAAATTTCTTCTTTGGTCGCGCCTGCTGTCAACGCATCTTTAAGATGATGTTCCGTGCAGTGACGGCACCTGAAAACGGACGCAACCGCTAATCGGATTAATTCTTTTGTTTTCGCATCCAAGACGGTTTTTTGCTTCGCCACGTTGGAAAAATGCTGATATGCATTGCCCAAGGGCGATTTTTTCAAATACCAGGGCGTTTGATCGTTCATGATGATTCTCCTTTGTTCAGGCGGGGGAAAAATAAAGACACTTTCGTGCCGTGGCCCAGCCGGCTTTCAATTTCCATTTTACCGCCGTGGGCGATCATCAAATGCTTGACAATGGACAAGCCGAGGCCCGTGCCGCCCAATTCGCGCGAACGGGAACGGTCCACCCGGTAGAAACGTTCGCCCAGACGCTGGATTTCATCGGCGGGAACGCCGATGCCCGTATCTCTGATCGAAACAACCACCTCCTGCTCGGTCGTCAACGCGTCGATAAAAACGCTGCCGCCGTCCGGCGTAAATTTGACCGCATTATCCAAAACATTGACCAGGATTTGCGTCAACTTGTCCCGGTCCGCCCTGATCGGCGCAAGATTTTTTTTGAGGTTGTTGTAAATGATGATTTTTTTCGACGCGGCTTTCGCTTCCACGAGCGAAACAACGGCCTCCACTGCCGACGGAAGGGAAACCTTCTCAAAATTCAGCTTCATTTCCTTCATCTCAAGATTGGAGATCATCAGCAGATCGTCAACCAGCCGGTTTAACCGTTCAGCCTGCCTTAAAATAATGTCCAAGAATCTTTTGGTTTCCTCGACATTCTCGATGGCGCCGCTTTTGAGGGTTTCCAGATAGCCGATAATCGCCGTCAGCGGCGTTTTGATTTCATGCGTCACATTCGCGACGAAATCCGTCTTGATTTTTTCGAGCTTTTTGAGCCTGGTGACATCATGAAAGACGATCATCGTTTTTTCGCCCTCGGGATGGCCGTGAACAGCGGAAATGCTGATGTTCATGATGACCGGCTCGGCATCGCCCAGAACAATTTCGCGCGAAAGGGTCGTGGCAGTATTTTTAAATTCAGCATACGCCTTCTGCAAATCAACGCTCCGGAAAGTCTCCAATAGGGTCTTGCCGCAGATGTCATCGTATTGCGCCGAGAACATCTCGGCCAATACCGGAGACGCAAATTCAATGACGCCTTGCTCTCCCAGGATCAGGACCCCCTCGGTGATGCTGGTCAGCGCCGTCATGAGTTTGCTTTTCTCTTCGCCGGCGATTCTGATTTTATCCCGAAGCTCTTCCACCAAAAAATTGATGTTGTCGGCCAGTTTTTTTGTTTCATCCGCCGTATATAAAATCATCGTCCCAACCGGCTCTCCCTGCCGCAGTCTTTCCGTGAATCTTTCCATGGCCTTGATCGGTTCGGCCAGCCGGTAGGATATGAAAAGCGCCATCAACAATGAAACGGCGGCGACAATGACGATGGCGAAAAATATGGACTGATAAACCTTTTCAATGACCGTCTGCACCTGATGCAGCGGACGCGCCAGCCGCACGTAACCGGTGATGGCGTCGCCGCCCCTGACGGCCACCGCTACGTAGAGCATGTCGATGTCCAATGAATCGCTGAACCGCACGGATTTGCCAACGCCCTTGAGCCGAGCTTCCTGAACCTCCGGCCTGTTGAAGTGATTGTCCAGCCGGGCGATGTCTTTTTCCGTATCGGCAAAGACCCGGCCGCGCGAATCAATCAGGGTGATGCGGCTTCGGGTAATTTGCGCCATCTGGGCAACCTGCTGAAGCAACTTTTCTCTTGGGGCGAGTTCAATGAGTTTGGCGGCGGATAGCATTTCGGTTTCTATCTGGGACGTCAGAACGTTTTTCACTTCGTCGCGGAACAAAAGATCCAGAACGAAAAAGGAAAGGCAAATCACCACCAGATAGCTGAAAAATATTTTCCAAAAAAGATTTTTATTCACTGGGATCCCCCGATGTTTTTGACTCCCCGTGGCGCACGTTTTTGCCCGTGAGCATGTAGGTGACCATATCCGCGACGCCCTTGGTGTGATCGGCGATGCGTTCGAGATTTTTGGAAACCTGCATAATGAGCAAGGACCGGTGAATGTTTTTGGAATCCTCCATCATAAACGTCAGCAGTTCGCGGAATATCTGTTCATTGAGGTCATCCACTCCCTGTTCGGTTTGCCTGACCTTGTCGGCTTTTTGCAAATCCGCCCGGATCATGGCGTCCAGGGCGTCCCGGATCATTTCTTCAACCAGGCCGGCCATCCGCGGCAAGTCGATATAAGGTTTGAGTTGCGGTTCTTCATTCAACTGAATCGCCTTTTCGGCGATGTTCACGGCCATATCGCCGATGCGCTCGAGATGACCGCTGATCTTGATCGCGGTGGTGATAAAACGCAAATCAATGGCGGCGGGCTGCCGCAGGGCCAGAATCCGGATGCATCTTTCTTCGATTTCCGTATCCATTTTATTGATTTCGTCATCCTCCCGAATCACCTGACGGGCCAGTTCAGTGTTTCTTTCCGTGAGGGCTCGCATGGCCGTCTGAATGGCTTTCTCCGTCAGCCCTCCCAAATAGATCAGCGCGTTTTTGACTTCCTGCAATTCCTGTTCGTAGTGGAGAGAGGTATGCCGTCGTTCTTCCATCATGGATCCTCCAATCATCCGAACCTGCCGGTGATGTAATCTTCCGTCTGTTTCACGTCCGGATTGGTGAATATTTTTTCGGTGCCGTTATACTCTACAAGATTTCCCAGATAAAAGAAAGCCGTCTCATCGGATATCCGGGCCGCCTGCTGCATGTTGTGGGTCACGATGATGATCGTGTAATCTTTTTTCAGCTCTTCAATCAATTCCTCAATTTTGGCCGTGGAGATCGGATCCAGCGCCGATGTCGGCTCGTCCATCAAAAGCACATCCGGCTTCATCGCCAAAGCACGGGCGATGCAGAGCCGCTGCTGCTGTCCCCCGGAGAGATTCATGGCCGACTTGTTCAGGATATCCTTGACTTCATCCCACAGCACGGCCTGTCTCAAGCTTTGTTCCACCAGCGCGTCCATGTCCTCCACCTTGACGCCGGTCAGTCTCGGCCCATACGCGATATTATTGTAAATCGTCTTCGGAAAAGGATTGGGCTTTTGAAAAACCATGCCTATTTTACGGCGGATTTCCACCGGGTCAACATCGGGCGCATAGATATTTCGGCCCTCAAAAAGGATCTCTCCTTCCACTTTGGTGCCGTCAATCAACTCATTCATCCGGTTCAAAAGTCTCAACAAGGTGGATTTGCCGCAACCCGAAGGGCCGATAAGCGCCGTCACCCTGTTTTTCCTGAAGCGCATTGAAATATCGGTAAGCGCCCGGCATTCGCCGTAGTAAAAGTTGACATGATTCAATCGAATAATCTCTTCCTGCTCCATTCCTACCACCTTTTATTTCTTCTCATATAACCGCGGATAATAATCGCAATCAAATCAATGCCCAGCACAACCGCCACCAAAACCAGAACGGTTCCGTATTGGATGGGGCGCGTGGCTTCGATATTGGTTCCGGCCGTCGCCAGCACGTAAATGTGATAGGGAAGAGCCATTACCTCATCAAAGATTGAAGAAGGCAGTTTCGCCGTGAAAAACGCCGCGGCCGTAAACATAATGGGCGCCGTTTCCCCCGCGGCACGGCCGATTCCCAAAATGGAACCGGTCAAAATCCCGGGCAGCGCGTTGGGCAAAACAATCCGGTAAATGGTCTGCCATTTGGAAACGCCCAAGGACAAGGAGGCTTCACGAAAAGTCTGCGGAACCGATTTCAACGCTTCCTCCGAAGCCCCGATGATGGTCGGCAAAATCAAGAATCCGAGCGTCAGCGAACCGGCGAGGATGCTCGAGCCGAATTTCAAAAAAATCACAAAAAAGCCCAACCCGAACAGTCCGAACACGACCGACGGCACACCGGCCAAACAGTTGACGCCGACTTTGATCATGCGCACGATTCTGCCCTGCCTGGCGTATTCGGTCAGATAAACGGCCGACGCGATCCCCAGCGGCAAAGCGATGAAAATCGCGCCCACGGTCAGGTAAACCGTCCCGACAATGGCCGGCATGATGCCGCCCTTCGTCATCGAGTCCGTCGGCGGTTTGGTGATAAAATCCCAACGGATGACGGAATAACCGTTGAAAACAATGTAGGCAATGATGCCGCCTAGGGCAAGCGTTATCATCAGGGCGGAGGCCCGCACCAGAGCGAAAAATACGCTCTGCTTTAAATAACGCCGCGACATTGATTGCGTTTTCATCTTCTCCCCATGAAAAATCAAAGCGTCGCCGATCCCGTCTGGCGGAATTTATGGGAGACGTAATCCGCGATCAAATTAAACGCCAACGTCATGAAAAATAAGATCATGCCAATCGCAAATAACGCGTGATAGTGCAGACTGCCGTAAGGCGTCTCGCCCATTTCCGCCGCAATGCTGGCGGGCATCGGACGCACCGAATCAAAAATACTCTCCGGAATGGCCGCCGCGCCGCCCGCCACCATTAAAACCACCATGGTTTCGCCGATCACGCGCGCCATCCCCAACATCACCGCAGTGGATATTCCGGATAAAGCCGCCGGCAAGGTGACTTGCGTTATGGTTTCATACTTTGTCGCGCCCAGCGCGTAAGAGGCTTCCTTGAACTCCTGCGGAACCGCATAGAGGGCGTCCTCGGCAATACTCGATATCGTGGGAATCGCCATGATCGCCAGAATCACCGATGCGTTGGCAATATTCAATCCCGTGGGAAGGTCAAACGTTTCCTGGAGCCAAGGCGCCACAATGACCATGCCGAAAAATCCCAAAACGACGGACGGCAGACCGGCCAGAAGTTCGATGATGGATTTCAGAACGATTTTTGTTTTTTGCGGCGCGATTTCCGAAATATAAACGGCAACCGAAACTCCCAGCGGGACGGCGATCACCGTCGCCATCAAGGTAACTACCAATGACCCAACAATCAGCGGAAAGATACCGAAGGACGGCGGGTCGTAGGTCGGATACCATTCCATGCCCAAGACAAAATCAATGATCGAAACATGTCCGAAAATGGGGATGCCCTCGCGAAACAGGGAAAAAACAATCAGCCCCAGAACGATAACCGAAACCGATGCAATCACAAAAAACAGATATTGAATGATGATTTCTTTCGTCCGGCGATTCATGATGTTCGAGAACTCGTTTCTCAGGTCTATGTTTTAAAGAAAGTCGCTGAGGCTTACCTACGGCAAGCCTCAGCGCATTATTCCATGGGCGACGATTTATTTCCTGCCCGATTTTTTCAAATCCATCAAAGGAACAAACCCTTCTTTGGCGACGATTTCCTGTCCTTCCCTTGATTTGACAAACGCGATGTATTTGGCCACGTCACCGCGCGGCTCGCCGTCGGTGTACATGTAAAGTTCACGCGCAAGGGGATATTCTTTGGAAAGCGCCGTCTGCGCTGAACCGGTCACGCCGTTGACTTGAAGCGCTTTCAAACTTTTATTGACATAACCGATTCCTACATAGCCAATGGCATAGCGGTTTTTCGCCACCGCCTGAACCACAGCGCCGCTGGACGCCAGCATCTGCGCCTGAGGAGCGACTTTGGCTTTTTTCATGACAAAATGATCCCAAGACTCGAAGGTGCCGGAAGAAGAATCTCTGGAAACCACGACAATCTTCAGGTCATCGCCTCCCACTTCCTTCCAGTTGGTGATTTTGCCCTGGTAAATCTGGCTGAGCTGATCAATCGATAAATTTTTAACCTTGTTTTTGGGATGCACCACCGGGATAATAGCGTCGAGGGCCACAACATGAGCCACCGGCTTGATCCCTTTGCTTTCCGCCAGCGCAATTTCTTCTTTTTTGATTTCCCGCGACGACGTGGCGATATCCGTTGTCTTGTCTATCAACGCTTTAATCCCTTCCCCTGATCCGCCGCCGGAAAGAGAAATCTGCACGCCGGGATTCTTTTTCATAAAAGCCTCCAGCGTGCCCTGTGCAATGGGCAAAACCGTTGTTGATCCCTTGATCACGACTGAACCGGCAAAAGCCACCGCCGTCATTAATCCCAAAACGCAAGTGGAAAGAATGATTTTCTTGAAAAAATTGAACATGGATATATCCTCCTATTTTTGATTTGGCACCACTCTACAGGGCGAATGTTACAGTTTGATGACAGGCAAAAGACACTTTATGAAAAAAATATGGGACGAAAAATTACTTGGGATCGGCGAATTTATAACCGAATCCCCTAACCGTCAGAATATATTGCGGATTTTCAATATCTTTTTCAATCTGTGAACGCAGCCGCCGGATATGGACATCCACCGCGCGGTCGGTAATGAACGTCTCATCGCCCCAAACATGATCAATAATTTGATTTCGGGAATAAACTCTGCCGGGATTGCGCGACAAGAAAAAAAGAAGTTTCAGTTCCGTAGGACTTAAGTTGACGGCCTTGCCGTTTGCCGAAACCGAACAAGACGTATAATTTATTTTCAGCCCCCCATGAGCAAACTCTTTCTGGTCCGAAGGTTTTTCCAGCTCTCCGGCGCGACGCAGCAGGCTTCGCACCCGGGCGATGAGTTCCTTTACGCTGAAAGGTTTGGTCACGTAATCGTCGGCGCCGATTTCCAAGCCGATGATTTTGTCCGTTTCCTCGCCTCTGGCCGTCAACATGATCATCGGGATGCCCGCGGTTTCCGGATTGCGGCGGAGGTTTCTACAAACATCCAGACCGTTCATCCCGGGCAACATCAAGTCCAAAATGATCAAATCCGGACGGTGATTTTTCACCTGCTTCAAAGCGCTTTCCCCGTCAAAAGCGCCGATAACCGAAAAGCCTTCCTTCTTGAGATTGTAGGAGAGCAATTCGACAATGTCTTTTTCGTCGTCAACAACTAATATTTTTTTCATGGTTTTTCAGGCACGTCGGCACAGAGAAGCCAATCCCTCTTGAACGAAAACGCTTACAGGATCATCATGCAGACTTTTTTGATGTTTTTAAGCCAAACCGCTTTGCAAGAGCTTCAGTCCGGTATGATTTTGAAAACCTCATCCCCCGGACGAACGCGGTCGGAAACCTTGATTCCGATAAAATCGCCGGCCACCGCTTTGGGAACAGATTTGTTGTCGACCTCCATGGACTGAACCACATCCGTAAAATCAGTCGTGTGTCCCACAAATTTTAGACTGTCCCCCACGGCGATTTCCCCGTCCGTAATTTTCACCGCGGCCACTGAAGGTTTCGCAAAAAATTTCATCACTTCGCCGACTTTTTTTTCTGCCATAACAACACCCCCTTTTCATTCTTGAGGTTAAGCTATCGACCGAACCAGGCTGCTCTTTTCAAGAAAGATTATAAAAAATTAGATGACCCCTGTCAATTAAATTGCTTGAGCCTTTCTCGCTCATTTTTCCGCTCTCTTACAAATCTTACCTTTAATGTCATCAAATTGAAACGTTGGCGTGCTATTTTCCCCGTACAATCCGAATTTGTCTTCGGGGCTTTCCTCTTTATGGAATCCTTGGTTATTATTGTTTATGGCATGCTTATGGGTTTTTACACTTATTTATACAGGAAAGAGCACCGCCACAACCGCACTCATAGACGTCCGGGTTCAAAAAGAAAATATATGATAACCGCCTCTAGAAGTACCTGATAAAAAAGGCAGGGGGAACCCCTGCCTTTTCATTGCTCTGTTTATGGTGAAATTGAATTTATTTTCTAAACTTCTTCTTTTGTTTTCGCCTTGGCTTTTACTTTGGACTTTGCTTTCGCCTTTTCCTTCTTTTTCTCGTCGGAAATGAATTCGATGATGGAAATAGGCGCATTGTCTCCATAGCGGTAGCCGGCCTTGACGATTCTGGTGTAACCGCCGGCACGCTCTTTATACCGTTCGGCCAGCTCGCCGAAGAGTTTGCTGACCATGGACTTGTCACGCACGACAGCCAAAGCCTGCCTGCGCGCATGCAAACTTCCTTTTTTCCCCAAAGTCACCATTTTTTCCGCCAATTTTCTCAATTCCTTGGCTTTGGCGTCGGTCGTGCGAATGCGCTCATGCTGAATCAGCGATGTCACCATATTTCGGAGCATCGCTTCCTTGTGGCTGGAAGTTCTGCCCAGTTTTCTTCCCGCTTTACCGTGATACATCGTCTATTTTCCTTTCTTCCGTCTAAAACTTTTGTCTGGTTTCACCGATTCCTAGCTTTTCGTATCCACATTCATCCCAAACGTGAGGCCATATTCGTTGAGGATTTCTTTGATTTCCCCTAGAGATTTTCGGCCGAAATTCTTCGTTTTGAGCATCTCCGCTTCCGTTTTCTTCACCAACTCTCCAATGGTGCTGATGCCGGCGTTTCTCAGGCAATTGGCTGAACGCACGGACAACTCAAGTTCTTCAACGGAACGCGACAAAATTTTGCTTAAATTATCTTCTTCCGCCTGTTTTTCTGCAACCGGCTCTTCGTCAACGTCTTCAAAGTTGATAAAGACATCGAGTTGTTTCTTCAAAATCTTCGCCGCATAAGCCATGGCATCTTCAGGTTTGACGCTTCCGTCCGTCCAGACCTCCAAGGTCAGTTTGTCGTAGTCCGCAACTTGTCCGACGCGCGCATAAGACACAAAATAACTGACTTTCTTGATCGGAGAGAAAATCGCGTCAATATTAATGGTTCCCTTCGGCTGGTCCGGTTCCAGTTCTTTTTTCGCCGGCACATAGCCTCTGCCCATTTTGACCATCAACTTTGCCTTAAAAGCACCATGGGAAATGGTGGCAATGTGATGATCGGGGTTTAAAACTTCCAGGGTGCCATCCGTGATGATATCGGCGGCCGTCACCGAGCCTGGGCGGGAAACATCTATGGAAACCTCTTTGACATTTCCCGAAAGCATCTTGAAACGGACGCCTTTTAAATTCAAAATAACATCCGTGACGTCCTCTTTGACGCCGGGCAATGTGGAAAACTCATGCGTCACTCCTTCAATTTTCACGGAGACAATGGCGCAGCCCTGAATGGAAGAAAGCAGTACCCGCCTCAACGCATTCCCCAGTGTTATACCAAACCCTCTTTCCAGCGGTTGAATCGTAAATTCTCCATAAGCGTTGGTGTGAGTTGCTTCATCAACCTCAATACGCTTGGGACAAATCAAACCTGACCAGTTCCTTTGCATAATCAAATCCATCCTTTAGTAGCTGGTGTACCCAAAAAATGTTACTTCGAATAAAGCTCGACCACAAGTTGCTCCTGAACGGGCATGGTTAAATCTTCCCGCGCAGGTAACATCTTAATCGTTGCCTTGAAATGCTCCTTGTCCAACACAATCCAATGAGGGACGCCGCGGCGTTCCACCGTTTCTAAGGCACTGAGGATTCGAGCCATGGTTCGGCTTTTTTCTTTGACGCTCACCTCATCGCCAGCCTTAAGCAAATAAGATGGAATGTTCACCGGCTTGCCGTTCACCAGGAAATGTCCATGACCGACCAGCTGCCTGGCTTCCTGGCGGGAATTGGCAAACCCCATACGGAAAACCATGTTGTCCATTCTTCTTTCCAAAAGAATGAGCAGATTGGTTCCGGTAATGCCCTTCTGTCTGTCCGCTTTCTCAAAATATCCTCGGAACTGATTTTCCAGAAGACCGTACATTCTTTTGAGCTTCTGTTTCTCCCTCAACTGAATGCCGTAATCGGACTTCTGCTTTTTATGCGCCTGTCCGTGTTCTCCCGGCGCATAGTTTCTTCTTTCCAGAGAACATTTTTCCGAGTAACATCTGTCGCCCTTGAAAAATAACTTCAAGCCTTCGCGACGACATAACCTGCATGATGATCCAGTGTACCTTGCCAAAAAAGCCTCCCTTTTATTGATCGTTAAAATTCATTTTACACTCGTCGACGTTTGGGCGGCCGGCAGCCGTTATGAGGAACCGGCGTCACGTCGCGGATTAAGGTAATGGTCAACCCGGCGATCTGCAGTGAACGTAACGCAGATTCTCTGCCTGCGCCTGGACCCTTAATATATACCTGCACTTTCCGCATACCTTGATCTTTCGCTTTGCGGGCGACATCTTCCGCTGCCATCTGAGCAGCGAAGGGCGTGCTCTTGCGCGACCCCTTAAAGCCCTGCAAGCCCGCAGAGGACCATGCAATGACATTGCCGTGCAAATCCGTTATCGTCACAATCGTATTATTGAACGTCGACTGGATATGCGCAATTCCCTCTGTAATGTTTTTCTTTTCCTTCTTTTTCCCCGTTTTTCTGACTGCTGTAGCCATCAATCCTCCCGTTCAGCATTCCTTACTTTTTCTTTGCGCCGATGGTGCGGCGTGGACCTTTTCTCGTCCGAGCGTTCGTATGAGTTCTTTGCCCCCGAACCGGAAGCCCTTTGCGGTGCCGCAAACCGCGATAACTTCCGATATCCATCAGACGCTTGATGGACATAGACAATTCCCGACGGAGATCTCCCTCAACTTTGTGTTCTCTGTCAATGATGGTCCTGATCGCCGAAATTTCAGAATCCGCCAGATCATCCGTCCGGGTGTCCGGACTGACACCCGCTTCCTTTAAAATCTGCTTGGCCTTCGTCGGACCAATGCCGTAAATGTAAGTCAACGCCACTTCCATTCTTTTGTTTTTCGGCAAATCAACGCCTGCAATGCGTGCCACGTATAAACCTCCTGATCAAACTAACCCTGTCGCTGTTTATGCTTGGGATTTTCGCAAATCACCCTCAATACGCCTTTGCGCTTGACAATTTTGCATTTATCGCAAATCTTTTTTACTGATGATCTGACTTTCACGGCAATCACTCCTTATTTCTGACGCAAATTTTTTACTTCGACCGATAAGTAATCCGCCCACGGGTCAAATCATAGGGGGAAAGCTCAACCGTCACCTTATCGCCGGGCAATATTTTGATAAAATGCATTCTCATTTTACCGGAAATGTGCGCCAGCACCTTATGCCCATTGTCCAGCTCCACTCTAAACATGGCGTTAGGCAGTGTTTCAATGACCTTTCCTTCAACCTCAATGGGTTCTTCTTTGGCCATAGACTTTCCTTTTTTAACGACTCTCCTCTCGACCAAAAAATCAACTAAATTGACTTAATATCTCCGGACCGTTTTCAGTAATGGCTACCGAATGCTCAAAATGAGCGGACAGGCTTCCGTCCTGCGTCACAACCGTCCATCCGTCCGGTAAAATTCTGACCTGGTAGCCGCCTTCATTAACCATCGGCTCGATCGCCAGAATCATTCCAATTTTGAGTTCAACACCCCGCCCTTTTTTCCCGAAATTGGGAATCTGCGGTTCCTCATGCAGTTCCTTCCCGATCCCGTGGCCGACAAAATCTCTTACAACGGAAAAACCGGCTTGTTCAACCGAATCCTGAACGGCCGCGGAAATATCGCCCAACCGGTTCCCGCTTCTGGCCTGCTCGATACCGGCATACAGGCTCTGTTCCGTGACTTGCATCAACTTTCTGGCCTTTTCCGACACCCTCGCCACGGGCAGCGTGACGGCCGCGTCGCCGTAAAAACCTTCGTAGAATACCCCGAAATCCAGGCCGACGATATCGCCCTCCTCCAGGATCCTGTCCGAAGGCATACCGTGCACGACAACGTCGTTTATTGAAACACAAAGAGCAAAAGGATACCCGCGATATCCTTTAAAAGCCGGTTTTGCACCCCGCTTCGCCGTCATTTCTTCGGCAAATCGGTCAAGCTCCTTCGTTTTGACGCCCGGCTTTATTTTTTCTCTCAATCTGCTTAAAACTTCAGCAACAATACGATTACTGGCTCTGGCTTTTTCGATCTCCTCCGGACGTTTCAAAATGATCATGCCGCTCATTATCTCCTGCGGACGATCCGTCCCTGCTTCATAAATCCTTCGTATTGTCTGGTCAGCAGATGCGCCTCTATCTGGCTGGCCGTGTCCATGGCCACGCCGACGACAATCAGCAGAGCCGTCCCCCCGAAATAAAAGGGCACATTAAATTGAGAAATCAGGATACTTGGCAGCACGCAAATAATGGAAACATAGATGGCGCCGCTGAATGTCAGCTTTTCCAAAACATTCTCAATATATTCGGCTGTCTTTTTGCCCGGTCTGATTCCCGGCACATAGCCGCCGAACTTCTTCATGTTTTCCGCCACGTCATCCGGTTTGAAAGTCACCGCCGTGTAGAAATAACAGAAAAAAAAGATAAAGGCCACATAAAGCATTTCATATGCCAATCTTCCCGGAACCAGATAAGCGGCGATATCCTTCACCCACGTTTGTGGCGCAAAATTCGCGATGGTCGCCGGGAACATAATCACCGACGATGCGAAAATGGGAGGAATCACTCCCGAAGTGTTGATTTTCAAAGGCAGATGCGTGGTCTGCCCGCCGTACATTTTCCGACCGACGACCCGTTTGGCGTACTGCACTGGGATGCGACGCTGGCCTCCTTCGATAAAAACAATCGCCCCGACGACGACAATCATCAACAGGACAATAAGCAAAATCATCAACACGCCCAACTCGTTGGCCTGAGCCAATCGGAACGTGTTGCCGATCGCCGCCGGTATCCGGCAAACAATGCCGGCAAAAATGATCAAGGAGATCCCGTTGCCGATGCCTTTTTCCGTAATGGTCTCTCCCAGCCACATAATAAAAGCCGTCCCCGAAGTCAGGGTAATCATCGTCATCAGGACAAAGCCGATGCCGGGTTGCAAGACAATCGGGGCTCCGGAAGGACCGGCCATCTGCTGCAAACCAAAAGCAATGCCGAACCCCTGAATCATGCTTAAAATCACCGTACCATAACGCGTGTATTGCGTAATCTTGCGTCTTCCGCTTTCGCCTTCCTTGGAAAGCCGCTCCAGATGAGGCACGGCGATGGTCAAAAGCTGCAGGATAATCGAAGAGCTGATGTAGGGCATGATGCCGAGAGCAAAAATGGAAAACCTGCTGAAAGCACCGCCGGCGAACATATCCATCAAACCGAAAAGGGACCCTTTGGCGTGCTCGAAATACGCCAGCAACGCCACGTTGTCAATCCCCGGAGTTGGAATATGAACGCCGATGCGATAAACCCCCAAAAGAAGAATGGTAAATAAAATTCTTCTTTGCAGTTCGGGAATTTTGGATACGCCACCCAGACCTTCCAGCAACTTACATCACCTCTTCAACAACTCCGCCGGCGGCGGTGATTTTGTTTTTTGCAGCCTGGCTGATGTTGGCAACCTTCAACGTTACGGGGAAATCAATTTCTCCCTTGGCCAGTATTTTGAACCGTTCTCCCCTTTTTCTGATGATTCCCGCTTCGAAAAGCGCCTCTCCGTCAATCACATCGCCCTTCTTGAATTTTCTGCACAAATCCCGAATATTGACAGGGAGAAATTCCTTCCGGAAAGGATTATGAAAGCCCCTTTTGGGCAAGCGGCGCGACAGCGGCATTTGACCGCCTTCAAAACCAATTCTGACCTTCCCGCCGGAACGGGCTTTTTGACCTTTATGACCCTTTCCCGCAGTGCCGCCATGGCCGGACGAGTCCCCGCGCCCGATTCTTTTCTTATTTTTTCTCGCACCCGCAGGAGCGTTCAAAGAACTCAGATCCATAATAAACTACCCCTCGACTTCCTCCACCGAAACTAAATGAATGACCTTGTTCACCATCCCGCGAATCTGGGGAGTATCCGGCAATATGACCGTGCTGTTCAACTTCGCAAGACCCATTCCCCTCAAAATTTTCCTTTGTTTTTCAGGACGGCCGATTTCACTTTTTACTTTTTTAATTTTCAACATCTTTCCCATGCCAAAAACCTCAAAACGCTATATTCAGGAATTATTTCCCCTTTTGCGCAGCGATCTCTTCCGGATGCTTCAATTGGCAGAGCCCCTCCATGGTCGCTTTCACCAGATTATGAGGATTGTGAGAGCCCAAGCATTTGGTCAAAATATTGTGCACGCCCGCCACTTCCAGAACGGCACGAACCGCTCCGCCGGCTATCAATCCCGTTCCTTCAGATGCCGGTTTTAACAAAACCTTGCCCGCACCGTAACGGCCGATGACCTCATGGGGAATGGTTTTCCCCAGAATGCTTACTTTCACCATGCTTTTCTTGGCCTTTTCCATCCCTTTACGGATCGCCTCGGGAACTTCATGGGCTTTGCCCAATCCCATGCCGACCGTTCCTTCGCCGTCACCAACGACAACAATGGCGCTGAAACGAAACCGTCTTCCACCCTTGACCACCTTGGCCGTCCGGTTGATGGCCACCACTCTTTCCTGGAGTTCAACTTCTTTCATGTCCTTATCCAAAGATCTTCATCCTCGAGTCGTAAGTTTTGCAAATCAAATTAAAATTTAAGACCGTTCTCCCTCGCGGACTCGGCCAACGCCTTGACCCGGCCGTGATAGAGAAATCTTCCCCTGTCGAAAACCACCTTCTCGATACCCAGCGCCTGTAATTTTTTAGCGATCAGCTTTCCGACTTCTTTCGCCGCCTCAATTTTTTTCTGGCTGTTCATCTTGGGGTCGAAATCTTTGCCGACCGTCGATGCCGCCGCCAGCGTCGTCGCATGAACATCATCAATCGCCTGCACGTAGATATGCTTCAAACTCCGGAACACCGACAAGCGCGGCCTTTCTTTCGTGCCGGATATTTTGGACCTTACCCGTCTTTCCCTTTTTTCTCTGATCTTTAAAGTCTTTTTGGAAGCCAATTTTCTACCTCTTTGCGACAGTTGTATTCCATCTGATTAAGCGCCCGCCGACTTGCCGGCTTTGCGCTTGATATATTCATCCGCGTACTTGATGCCTTTTCCCTTGTAGGGTTCAGGTTTTTTCAGGGCCCTGATTTCCGCGGCCACCTTGCCGACCAGCTGCTTGTCAATGCCGGAAACAATGATACTGGTTTGCTTGTCCACCTTCACATCGATTCCTTGCGGAATGTCATACTGAACCGGGCTGGAAAATCCGATAATCAGTTTCAAGGTCCGACCCGCCAGTTCCGCGCGATACCCGACCCCCGAAATCTCTAGACGCTTCTCAAAACCCTCGGTAACGCCCTTCACCATATTATCAATCAGCGTTCTGGTCAAACCGTGAAGGGAACAGGTTTTCAGCTCTTCATTCTTTCTTTCCACAACCAAATGACCTTCTCCGATCTTGACGGAAATCCCCTCCGGCAGTCTCAACGCCAACTTGCCTTTAGGACCCTCGACCTTGATTTCGTCAGCGTTTGAGCTGATTTTGACATTCTTGGGAAATGTCACCGGTTTTTTGCCTATTCTCGACATGAATTAAAACTCCTACGCCCTATGAAAATTTTCCACTTACCAAATCATGCACAGAACTTCACCGCCGACATTCAGCTCTCTGGCTTCCGCATCCGTCACCACTCCTTTTGACGTGGAAAGAATCGCGATCCCCAATCCGTTCAAGACTTTGGGAATATTGTCGGCGGAAACATAAACACGACGTCCCGGCTTGCTGACCCGCTTGATATTGGTAATCACCGAGGTCTTCTTATCGGAATACTTGAGAATGATCTCCAGAACCTGTTTTCCCTTTTCATCTTTGATTTTGTCGTAGTTGCTGATGTAACCGGACTTCTTCAAAACCTTCGCCAGATTGATATTCATCTGGGACACTGGCACGCGAACCGTTCGAAAACGGCCCTTATTGGCGTTTCTGATTCTCGTCAACATATCTGCAATCGGGTCCGTCATCCCCATGATTGTTTCTCCTTCACAAAATCACCAGCTAGATTTTATCACACCGGGAAGTTCACCCTGCAGGGCAAGCTTCCGCAGGCAAATCCTGCACATGTCAAATTTCCGGTAATACGCCCGCGGTCTGCCGCAAAGAGGACAACGGTTATATTCTCTGACGGCAAACTTCTTTTTTCTTTTTGCTTTGGCAATCAACGATTTTTTGGCCACAATTCAATCCTCCACTTCCATGCTGCCGGCTACTGCCTGAAAGGCATTCCCATCATTTTCAGCATAAACCTTGCTTCTTCATCGGTCTTTGCGGTGGTCACAATGGTGATATTCATGCCCTTGATTTTTTCGACCTTGTCATAATCAATTTCAGGGAAGATAATCTGTTCCTGCAAACCGATCGTAAAATTTCCCCTGCCGTCAAAAGCATGGGGAGATATGCCGCGAAAATCGCGCACCTTGGGCAAAGCGACATTCACCAACCGGTCAAAAAATTCATACATCATCTGCTTGCGTAAAGTCACGGAACAGCCGATGGGCATACCCTCGCGAAGCTTGAACGTCGCAATGGATTTCTTGGCCTTGTTCACGACCGGCTTCTGACCGGTGATCGCCGCCAGCTCCTGCACGGCGCTGTCAATGATTTTTACGTTCTGAATCGCTTCACCCAGTCCCATGTTGACGACAATTTTTTCCATCCGGGGGACCTGCATGGGGTTTTTGTATTTAAATTCCTTGGTCAGAGCCGGAACCACTTCTTTCACATAATAGTCTTTTAATCTTGCCATTGTCATTCAACCCAATTCTCAGATGACTTCGTTACATTTACTGCAAACACGGACTTTCTTCCCGTCGTCCATGATGCGGGTTCTGATTCTCACGGCTTTGTTGCACTTGCTGCAGAACAAGCCGACCTTCGATATATGCAACGGAGCTTCTTTTTCGAGAATGCCCCCCTTGGACTTCTGATCCGGACGCTTGTGTTTTTTGATCAGATTGACCTTTTCGACGATCACCCTGTCTTTCTCGGAAATCACCCTCAGAATCTTTCCGGTTTTTCCCTTGTCCTTGCCGGAAAGAACCTTGACGGTGTCTCCTTTTTTCAATTTGCTTAAACTCATTTTCCCCTCGAAAATATTTTTACAAAACTTCTGGCGCCAGTGATATGATTTTCATGAACTGCTTCGCTCTGAGTTCCCGAGCCACGGGCCCGAAGATGCGCGTTCCAATCGGTTCCATCTGGTTCGTAATCAAAACCACCGAATTGTCGTCAAACTTCAAGTAGGATCCGTCCGGCCTGCGCACTTCTTTCACCGTGCGGACAACGACTCCCTTCAGGACGTCGCCCTTTTTGACTTTGGAATTGGGAATGGCTTCTTTGACCGCAACGACGATCACATCGCCCAAGCTCGCGTAGCGCCTTTTCGATCCGCCCAAAACTTTAATGCAGGCGACCTTCTTGGCGCCGGAGTTGTCGGCAACATTCAACATGGTCTGCATCTGTATCATAATCCATCCCTCTCTAAACGGCGTCTCTGCTCCATCCTGAAGCTATTTGGCTTTTTCGACGATTTCCAGCATCCGCCAGCGTTTCTCCCTGCTCAACGGCCGGGACTCGATAATCAAAACCGTATCGCCTTTTTTGCTTTCATTGCGTTCATCATGCGCTTTATATTTTACATGCTTCCGGACGTATTTGTGAAAAACCGGATGTTTCACCAAACGTTCCGCCCGAACAACGATCGTCTTATCCATTTTATCGCTCACCACCACGCCTTTGATGATGCGTTTATTTCCTTTTTCAGCCATTGGCCTGTCTCTCCTTTTCTCTCAAAACCGTCTTGACGCGGGCAATATCCTTCCTCAGCTTGCCCAGCGTCGCCGTTGATTCCAGCTGGCCGGACGCATGCCGAAGTTTCAACCGGAAAAGTTCTTCATTGAGGTCGGCGATTTTTTGTCTGAGCTGATTGATGTCCAAATCTCTGATCTCTTTAATCTTCATCCATGATATCCCTTGATAAAAACTTGGTCGATATGGGCAGTTTATGGGACGCCAGACGGAAAGCCTCCTGAGCCACCTCCCTTGACACCCCCTCCATTTCATAAAGGACCGTGCCGGGTTTTACCACAGCCACCCATCCCTCTGGTGCTCCTTTCCCTTTGCCCATTCGGGTTTCAGCCGGTTTTTTGGTGATGGACTTATGCGGAAAGACCCGGATCCAAATCCGTCCTCCCCGTTTGACATAACGAGTAATGGCCACACGCGCGGCTTCAATCTGCCGGTTGGTCAGCCTGCCGCATTCCGCCGCTTGCAGTCCGTACTCTCCAAACGCCACCGTGTTGCCCCTCGTCGCCTTGCCGCCCATGCGGCCTTTCTGCAACTTCCGGTATTTCACCTTTTTCGGCATCAACATAACGCTTCGTCTCCCTTAGGGTGAACCCTCAAAAACCCTGTCGGTTTTCCGCCGACGCGTCGGGTCCCCCTCCTGTCATTTCTCGTTCTTCGACGGCAGCACTTCACCGTGAAAGATAAAAACCTTGATTCCAATCAACCCATAGGCGGTGCGCGCCTCGGCAAAGCCGTAATCGATATCCGCTCTCAAAGTATGCAACGGCACCCGCCCTTCCCGATACCACTCCGAACGGGCGATTTCCGCCCCGCCCAATCTTCCGGAACAGGCGATCTTGATTCCTTTGGCGCCGAACTTCAGCGCGTAACCGACGCATTTTTTCATCGCCCGGCGGAAAGCCACTCTTTTTTCCAGCTGCATGGCGACGTTCTCCGCCACCAGTTGCGCGTCCACTTCCGGCCTGCGCACTTCCAAAATATTGATGATGATTTCCGAGCTCGAAAACTTTTCAATTTCCGATTTCAATTTTTCGATTTCGGAACCTTTTTTCCCGATAATGATGCCGGGCCGGGCCGAGTAGATATTTACCTTGGCCTTGTTCGCCGCCCGCTCAATCTCGATTTTGGCTATCCCCGCGTGATAAAGTTTCTGCTTGAGATATTTTCGGATCTTTAAATCCTCATGCAAAACTTCGCCGTAGTTCTTATCGGTAAACCAAACCGACTGCCACTTTTTGATGTAACCTAACCTCAATCCTACCGGGTTAACCTTCTGGCCCAAGGGTTCGCCTCCTTATCTTTCATCCAAAATAATCGTTATGTGTGACGTTCTTTTCTTGATTCCGGCGGCCCGGCCCTGCGCTCTGGCCCGCCATCGTTTCAGCGAAGGCCCCTGATCCACGTAAGCGGCCTTCACGTAGAGAAGATTCTCGTCAATGCTCGGATTTTGAATGGCGTTAGCCACCGCCGATTTCAGCACTTTCGCCACGGCGCCGGCGGCATACTTTCTCGTGTAAAAAAGGATGTGGCGCGCTTCTTGAACGCTCTTCCCCCTGATCAAGTCAACCACCAGTCTGACTTTCTGCGGCGACATCCTGATGTATTTTGCAACTGCTTTTGCTTCCATGGGTCACTCACTCCAAATTACCCTGCTGTTTATCAAGTCTTGACCTTGGTTTTGCGGTCGCCCGAATGAGAAAAGAAAACCCGCGTGGGAGCAAACTCGCCCAACTTGTGTCCCACCATATTCTCCGTGACATAAACGGGAATGAACTTTTTCCCGTTGTGCACCGCAAACGTATAGCCGACAAATTCCGGCGTGATGGTGGAACGCCGCGACCATGTCTTGATGACATTCTTTGTGCCTTCGGTTTCCATTTTCCTCACCCTGGCCAACAATTTCTCATCAACGTAGGGACCTTTTTTAATCGAACGAGCCACTCTCTTTAACCTCTTCTCTTGACGATGTATTTATCGGTTTTCTTATTCTTTCTGGTTTTGAATCCCTTCGTCGGAATCCCCCACGGGGTGCAGGGATGTCTTCCGCCCGACGTCTTGCCTTCTCCGCCTCCCATCGGATGATCCACCGGATTCATGGCTACGCCCCGAACATGAGGTCTTCGTCCCAGCCATCGGCTTCTTCCGGCCTTTCCAAGGCTGACATTTTCATGCTCGAGATTCCCCACCTGCCCGATGGTGGCCTTGCATTCCATAAACACTTTCCGCACTTCACCGGAAGGAAGACGGATCTGTGCGTAATCCCCTTCCTTGGCCATCAACTGCCCGTAAGTTCCCGCCGATCGGATCAACTGCGCGCCGCGCCCCACCTTCAGTTCCACATTATGAATCAAAGATCCGACGGGAATACACCGCAACGGAACGGCGTTGCCGGGTTTGATGTCCGCTTTTTCTCCGCTGTATAAAACATCTCCGACTTTCACGTCGGCCGGCGCGATAATGTATCTTTTTTCGCCGTCGCGATAATTGAGCAGCGCAATCCTGGCCGTTCGGTTCGGATCATATTGAATCGCGGCGACCGTCGCCGGAATATCCGTTTTTTCGCGACGGAAGTCGATCACCCGGTATTTCCGTTTATGTCCGCCGCCGATATGGCGGGCGGTGATTCTTCCGTAACTGTTGCGGCCGCCTTTTTTCTTTAGCGGCTTGAGCAATTTTTTAACAGGCTCCGCAGAAGTGATTTCCGCAAAATCGGAAACGCTCTGAAATCTTCTTCCCGGAGACGTCGGTTTATACTTGACAATTCCCATCGCCTGACCTCAATTCTATACGCCTTCGGCGAACTCAATTCGATGACCTTCAGCCAGAGTGACGATTGCTTTTTTCCAGGAACTTTCCCGGCCCATCACCCGACCCATCCTTTTTTTCTTCCCCTGAACATGCATCACGCGCACATTCAGGACCTTGACCTTAAAAAGCTTTTCCACAGCTTCGACAATTTCCACTTTATTGGCCTTGCGGTCCACTTCGAGAAAATACTGATTATGGGAATCACGCGCAGCGACACTTTTTTCCGTAACCAAAATCCTTCTGATCACACGATGTAGTTCCATTATGCCAGCAATGCTCCCTCAATCTTTTTTACAGAGGGTTCAAGAAGAACCAAGTGTTCATGATTCAAGACGTCATAAACATTGATCCCTTCGGGCTGAACCATCTTGACGTTTTTGATGTTCCGAGAGGACTTCAGCAGAACCTCATTTTTATCGAAAATCACAAACAACGCTTTCTTCAGTTCAAACAGGTTGATCACTTTCTGGAAAGCTTTGGCGCTGATCTTTTCCAAAGGAATGTCCTTCAACACCAGCATTTTGTTTTCTTTGAATTTAAGGCTCAACGCCGATATCAGGGCCTTTTTGCGCACTTTCTTGGGAACCGGGAAAGAATAATCCCGCGGTTGAGGTCCGAAAACGGTCCCTCCTGTTCTCCATAACGGCGAACGCGACGTTCCCGCTCTTGCCCGGCCGGTTCCTTTCTGACGCCAAGGCTTTTTCCCTCCGCCGCTCACATCGCTTCTCGTTTTGGTGGAAGCCGTTCCCCGGCGACGGTTCGCCATCTGCATTTTGATCACTTCGTAAATCACCGCCTCATTCACTTCGGCGTTGAACACGGCGTCATTCAAGTCGATTTGCGAAACTTTATTTTTTTCTATATCAAAAACATCGGCGACAGCCATCTTTACACTCCAGATGATTCTTATGCGCTTTTCTTCTTTTTCGCTTTCTTAATCAGCAAATACCCTTCCTGGGCCCCGGGAACCGACCCTTTCAGCAACAGCACATTCCTCTCCGGGCGCACCTGCCAGATTTGAAGATTTTGCACCGTTGTTCTGACGCACCCCATGTGGCCGCCCATTCTCGTTCCCTTGAAGACCCGCGACGGATCGGAACTGGCGCCGATGGAACCCGGCGCGCGGTGAAACATCGATCCGTGGGTCGCCCGTCCACCGCCGAATCCATGCCTTTTGACGACGCCCTGAAAACCTTTGCCTTTTGACGTTCCCACGACATCCACGTAATCCCCTGTTTTGAAGATGTCGGCGGTAATTTCCTGTCCGACCTCGCAAGATCCGGGATCAGCGGCAAACTCTCGGATGAAACGGAAATATCCTTTGTTCGCCTTATTGCAATGACCCTGCAGCGGTTTCGTCAACCGTTTCTGCTTGACGCGGCCGTACCCCAGCTGAACGGCGTCATACCCGTCCTTCTCCTTAGTCTTGACCTGCAAAACCACGGAAGGCTCCACCTCAATGACCGTCACCCCGACGGCCGATCCGTCCTCGGCAAACACCTGCGTCATTCCTAATTTTTTACCAATAATTCCTTCAATCATCTTTTTTGTTCCATCTCAAAAAATAAATCCCCGGCCTCCGGACAAAAGACAGCCCGACCTGTCATTGAAAATCAAATCTACGCCTTGATTTCAACATCCACGCCGGCGGAAAGGTCCAGCTTCATCAAGGCATCAACCGTCGCCTGCGTAGGCCCGATAATGTCAATCAGCCTTTTGTGCGTTCTGATTTCGAACTGTTCGCGAGATTTTTTATCCACGTGCGGGGAGCGATTCACGCAATACTTGTTGATTTCCGTGGGAATGGGAATAGGACCGGCGACATGGGCGCCGGTCTTCCTTGCCGTTTCCACGATTTCGCTGACGGAACGATCCAGCAATTTGTAATCGTAAGCTTTGAGACGAATTCTGATTTTCTGCTCTTTCATTGATCGACAGACCTTTTCTATTCTATCACTTTGCTCACGACACCGGCGCCAACCGTTCTCCCGCCTTCGCGAATAGCGAATCTCAGCTGTTCTTCCATGGCGATCGGGGTAATCAATTCCACGGTGAGCTTCACATTATCCCCCGGCATCACCATCTCAACGCCTTCTGGCAACGTGGCCACACCCGTCACGTCGGTCGTCCGGAAATAAAACTGCGGACGGTAACCCGAAAAGAAAGGCGTATGGCGGCCGCCTTCTTCCTTGGTCAAGACGTAAACCTGCGCCTCGAACTTGGTGTGAGGCGTGATCGAGCCGGGCTTCGCCACCACCTGACCTCTTTCCACTTCCTCGCGTTTGATTCCGCGCAACAGCAAACCGACGTCATCGCCCGCTTGACCTTCATCAAGGGTCTTGCGGAACATTTCCACGCCCGTGACAACCGTTTTTATGGTCGGACGGATGCCGATAATTTCAACTTCGTCGCCGACCTTGACAATCCCCCTGTCGATTCTTCCGGTCACAACGGTCCCGCGGCCTGAAATCGAAAAAACATCTCCCACCGGCATCAAGAAAGGCTTGTCGGTATCGCGCTTGGGTTCAGGAACGTAATTGTCGACTGCATCCATGAGCTCCCAAATGGATTTCACGTCCGGAGAATTCGGATCGTCGGATTCCAAGGCTTTCAGGGCGGATCCGCGAATAATGGGGATGTCATCGCCCGGAAATTCATACGTGCTGAGGAGTTCTCTCAACTCCAATTCAACCAGATCCAGCAGTTCCGGATCATCCACCAGATCCACTTTATTAAGATAAACGACGATGTAAGGAACCTGCACTTGGCGGGCAAGGAGAATGTGCTCACGGGTCTGAGGCATCGGGCCGTCGGAAGCGGCCACGACCAAAATCGCGCCGTCCATATGGGCCGCGCCGGAAATCATGTTTTTGATGTAGTCGGCATGACCGGGGCAGTCCACATGCGCGTAGTGTCTTTTCTCGGTTTCATATTCCACATGGGAAATATTGATGGTGACGCCGCGCTCCTTTTCTTCCGGCGCATTGTCGATGGAATCAAAAGGTCTGAACTCGGCGAGACCTTTTTTAGAGAGGTGCTTGGTGATCGCGGCCGTCAAGGTTGTTTTCCCATGATCCACGTGGCCGATCGTTCCGATATTTAAATGCGGCTTCGTCCTTTCAAATTTTTTCTTTGCCATTTCTCCTTACCTCCTTGAATGAATTCTCCTGTCGTTTAGATTAAAATCTATAATGGGCAAAAGCTTTATTGGCTTCCGCCATCTTATGAACCGCTTCACGTTTTTTGATGGCCCCGCCTCGGTTGCTGGCGGCATCCATCAGCTCCGCGGCCAGTTTTTCCCGCATGGTTTTTTCCGTTCTTTCCTTCGCGCTGGTGATAATCCAGCGAATCGCCAATGCGGTTCGACGGTCCGGCAGGACTTCCGTCGGCACCTGGTAGGTGGCGCCGCCGACCCTCCGGGACCGGACTTCGATTAAAGGCTTGACATTGTTTACGGCCTTTTCAAACAATTCGACCGGCTGCTCCTTCATTCTTTTTTCAACGATCTCCAGCGCCCCGTACATGATTTTTTCCGCAATGCTTTTCTTTCCCCGTTTCAACAGGTAATTGATAAACTTCGCCACCAGTTTATTATTGAACTTGGGGTCCGGCAAAATTTCTCTTTTTTCAATTTCTCGTCTTCTCGGCATTCAACTCTCTCCGTGTTAACTGGGCTTTTTCGCTCCATATTTTGATCGGCCCTGCTTCCGCTCCTGAACCCCAACGGCATCCAGCGTTCCCCGGATAATGTGATAGCGCACCCCCGGCAAATCCTTCACCCTGCCCCCACGGACCAGAACAACGGAATGCTCCTGAAGATTGTGCCCGATCCCGGGGATATACGACGTCACTTCATAGCCGCTGGTCAAACGAACTCTCGCCACCTTCCGCAGCGCCGAATTCGGTTTTTTGGGCGTTGTCGTATAAACCCTGACACAAACGCCGCGCCGCTGGGGCGACCCCGCCAGCGCAGGCGCATTGGTTTTCCTTTTCACCTTCATCCGACCTTTTCGGACCAATTGACTGATTGTCGGCATTTTCCTCCTTAAAAAAATCACTGCCTCTTTTTTTTTCCGGCAGCGAACCGGTGGTACGTACCAGTTCAATTTCTATCTGTCAAGCATTTTCTGCTTCAATTTTAACTTATTCTGCATTGACCTCCGCCGGGTTGTCTTCGGTTTCGTCTCCGAGCACTTTGATGCCCAGTTTACGATACATCACCAGGCCGGTTCCGGCCGTAATCAGCCGGCCCATGATCACATTTTCTTTCAGTCCTCTCAGGTAATCCACCTTGCCCGAAAGGGCGGCTTCCGTAAGCACTTTCGTCGTCTCCTGGAACGAAGCAGCGGAGACAAAGCTCTGGGTGGAAAGCGACGCTTTGGTAATTCCCAAAAGCAACGGCTCCCCGATGGCGGGTCGCCCGCCTCTGGCCGTAACCTTTTCATTTTCTTCTTGAAAACGGTAACGCTCGACTTTTTCATCCGCCAGGAAGGCTGTATCGCCGGGATCGAGCACTTTAATCCGCCGCAACATCTGGCGAACAATGATTTCCATATGTTTATCGTTGATCTTGACGCCCTGCAACCGGTATACCTCCTGAACCTCGTCGACCAAGTATCGGGCCAGTTCCTTTTCGCCCTTAATAGCCAAAATATCATGCGGGTTGCTCATGCCGGACATCAGCGGATCCCCCGGCATGACCACATCACCATCCTGAACACTGATGTGCTTGCCCTTGGGAATGAAATACTCTTTAGGCTCACCGATTTCCGGAGTGATGATAATCTTGCGCTTACCCTTGGTGTCCTTGCCGAAAGAAACCGTACCGCTGATTTCACTGATCAGCGCCACCTCTTTCGGTTTTCGAGCTTCGAAGAGTTCCGCGACCCGAGGCAAACCGCCCGTGATATCCTTTGTCTTGGTGGTTTCTCTCGGAATTTTAGCAATGATATCACCCGCCTTGACATAATCTCCTTCAGAAACAACCAAATTGACCCCCACAGAGAAATAATAACGGGCATCGGTTTTTGAATCAGCCAATTTAACGGTTTTCCCTTTTTCGTCCTTGAGAACAACGGACGGCCTTAAGTCCTCGCCTTTATACTCGACAATGATTTTACGGGACAGGCCCGTCACTTCATCGACCTGTTCCTGCATCGTCTTGCCTTCGATGATGTCATCGTATTTGATTGTCCCGTCCACCTCGGCCAAAATCGGAATCGAAAAAGGATCCCATTCCGCAATCAGCTGACCTTTTTTCACGATGGCGCCGTCGGTTACCTTCAAGTGCGCACCATAAGGCAGCACATACTTCCCGCGGCTTCTTCCCTCCTCATCCAGGACGTGGACCTCGCCGTTGCGTTTCATGACAACCAAATCGCCTTCTCTGGAGACCACGGTGTTTAAATTAAAGAATTTCACCGTTCCGTCATGGCGGGCTTCGAGCGTGGAATGCTCTTCGAATTTCGCCGTGCCGCCGATGTGGAATGTTCTCATCGTCAACTGTGTTCCCGGCTCGCCGATGGACTGAGCGGCGACGATGCCGACCGCCTCGCCGATGTTGACCAAATGGCCGTGCGCCAAGTCGCGGCCGTAACACATGGCGCAAACACCGTGTTTCGACCGGCAGGTCAAAACGGAGCGGATATTAACTTTTTCAATACCTGCCTGGTCGATTTTTTCCGCAAGGGTTTCGTTGATTTCCTGATTCGCATTTACGATGATCTCGCCGGTGTAAGGATCTTTGATGTCCTCAAGCGCAACGCGCCCCAGCACTCTTTCGCCGACCGTTTCAATAATTTCACCGCCTTCCAGCAAAGCGGAAACCGTCACGCCGTCGAGCGTTTCACAATCCTGTTCCGTGATGATGCAGTCCTGGGCAACATCAACCAACCGCCGCGTCAGATAACCGGAATTGGCTGTTTTCAACGCGGTGTCCGCCAGACCTTTGCGGGCGCCGTGCGTAGAAATGAAGTACTGCAGCACGGACAACCCCTCGCGGAAATTCGCCGTAATCGGCGTTTCGATGATTTCACCGGAAGGCTTGGCCATCAATCCGCGCATACCGGCCAACTGCCTGAGCTGTTGCCCGGAACCGCGGGCGCCTGAATCCGCCATCATGTAAATCGGATTGAAGCTTTCGATTTTGCGTTTCTTGCCTTCCGCCGAAGGCACTTCCTCCATGCTGATGCCCTTCAACATCTCGTCTGCAATCTTTTCCGTGGCCTGCGCCCAGATATCCACGACCTTGTTGTAACGTTCGCCGTCGGTAATCAAACCGTCCATATACTGGCGTTGAATTTTCAGAACATCTTTATCGGCCTGCGATACGATCCGTTTCTTGTTTTCCGGTACAATCATGTGCCCCACGGCGAAGGACAGCCCGGAGATCGTGGCGTATTTAAAACCCAAGTCCTTGAGCCTGTCGCCGAAAATGATCGTGGTTTTGTCGCCGCACAAGCGATAGCAGTAATTGATCAAATTCGTGAGTTCTTTTTTGTTCATCAGTTTGTTGATGACATCGAACTTGATCTGCCGCGGGACAATCTCGTAGAGAATGATTCTGCCCGCCGTCGTTTCCTTCAATTCAGAGTCGATGCGCACCTTAATTCGGGCATGAATTTCCACGGCGCCGGAATCAACCGCCGCGCGGACTTCCTCTGGAGAAGCGAAAATCATCCCCTCCCCTTTGACGCCGGTCTTCGCCCGGGTGAGGTAATAAATCCCCAGTACGATATCTTGGCTGGGATTGATAATCGGATTCCCGTGCGCCGGAGAAAGAATATTGTTGGTGGACATCATCAGAACGCGCGCTTCCGTTTGCGCCTCCACGGACAGCGGGATATGGACGGCCATCTGGTCGCCGTCGAAGTCCGCGTTGAACGCGGTGCAAACCAACGGATGCAGCTGGATGGCCTTGCCCTCGATGAGCACCGGTTCGAAGGCCTGAATGCCCAGGCGGTGCAGGGTCGGCGCGCGGTTCAGAATCACCGGATATTCGCGCACCACTTCATCGAGCGCATCCCAGACCTCGGCGGTTTCCTTCTCCACCATCTTCTTGGCGCTTTTCACCGTCGTGACATATCCTTTTTCCAACAAGCGGTTGTAAATGAAAGGTTTGAACAACTCGATGGCCATCTTCTTGGGCAGCCCGCACTGATGCAGCCTCAAATCAGGGCCGACGGTAATGACCGAACGGCCGGAATAGTCCACGCGTTTGCCCAGAAGATTCTGGCGGAAACGGCCCTGTTTGCCTTTGAGCATGTCCGACAAGGAGCGTAAAGGACGCTTGTTGGTCCCGGTAATGGCGCGGCCGCGCCTTCCGTTGTCGAACAACACATCCACCGCTTCCTGCAGCATTCTTTTTTCGTTGCGGATGATGATTTCCGGTGCGTTGAGTTCCTGCAAACGTTTCAGGCGATTGTTCCGGTTGATGACTCTTCGATACAAATCATTCAAATCCGATGTCGCGAAACGGCCGCCGTCCAGCGGCACCAGAGGCCGCAGATCCGGCGGAATAACCGGCAGCACGGTCAGAATCATCCATTCCGGCCTGTTTCCCGACTTGCGCAACGCTTCGATGACTTTCAACCGCTTGATCAGTTTCTTCTTCTTGGTGTCCGAGACGGAGGTGACGACCTCCGCCCGCAGTTCCTCGTAAAGTTTTTCCAGATCAATTTCTTCCAGGAGCTTTCGGATCGCTTCCGCCCCCATGCCGGCGACGAAACCGTCTTCCCCGTACTGTTCTCTGGCTTCTTCATACTCCTCGTCGGTGAGCAGATCTTTTTTCTTCAGGGGGGTGTCTTTGGGGTCCAGCACAATCCAGGATTCATAATACAGAACCTTTTCCAGCTCCTTGAGGGACAGATCAATGGTCATGCCGATGCGGCTGGGAAGGCTTTTCAAAAACCAAATATGCGCCACCGGCGTCGCCAGGACAATATGCCCCATTCTTTCGCGCCGCACCTTGGACTGAATCACCTCGACGCCGCATTTTTCGCAAGTGACACCGCGGTGCTTCATCCGCTTGTAGCGGCCGCAAAGACATTCATAATCTTTGACCGGCCCGAAGATTTTGGCGCAGAACAAACCGTCTTTTTCCGGCTTGAAGGTCCGGTAATTAATGGTTTCCGGTTTCTTGACCTCGCCGTGCGACCAGGACAGAATTTTCTCCGGAGAGGCGATCGATATTTTGATCGCGCTGAACTTCGTCGAGCTCTTGGGCTTTTCAAATAAGCTGAAAACATCTTCCACGGGTTTTCTCCTGTACTAAAAAGACAGTGTCAAGCATTCACCGTCCAGGGTAAAATTTTACTCTCTATTTCAAGAATCTTCCGATTCTTCCATGAGTTCCACATCCAATCCCAATCCCTGCAGCTCTTTGACCAGAACATTAAAGGATTCCGGAAGCCCCGCTTCGAAAGAATGCTCGCCTTTGACGATGGACTCGTAAATTCTGGTTCTTCCGGCGACGTCATCCGACTTGACGGTCAGAAATTCCTGCAGGGCGTAGGCCGCGCCGTAAGCTTCCATCGCCCAGACTTCCATTTCGCCGAGCCGCTGTCCGCCGAATTGCGCCTTGCCGCCCAAGGGCTGCTGCGTCACCAGCGAATACGGCCCGATGGAGCGCGCATGAATCTTATTGTCCACCAAGTGATGCAGCTTCATCATGTAAATCATGCCCACGGTGACTTCTTGATCGAAGGGTTCTCCGGTCCGACCGTCAAACAAAATCGATTGGCCGGTTTGCGGCAAATTCGCCTTCGCCAGCATTTCCCGGATTTGCTCTTCGCGGCATCCGTCAAAGACCGGGCTGGCCACCGGAAGCCCTTTCTTGAGTCGCTTCATAAACCGCTTGATTTCTTCCGCGGTCGCGTTTTCGACAAATTCTTCAAACTCCGGCGAATCGTAAATTTTCTTGAGCTCGTTTTTAATGTGGTTGAGATTAAAATTCTTCTCCAATAAACGGTTCAATTCTTCTCCAATGGCCTTGGCCGCCCACCCCAGATGGGTTTCCAGAATCTGCCCGACGTTCATACGGGAGGGAACGCCCAGCGGATTCAAAACAATGTCCACCGGTGTTCCGTCGGCGAAATAGGGCATATCTTCTTCGGGCAATATCCGTGACAAAACGCCCTTGTTGCCGTGACGGCCCGCCATTTTATCGCCCACGGAAAGTTTCCGCTTGATCGCGATGTACACCTTGACCATCTTAATGACGCCGGGAGGCAGTTCATCGCTGGCCTTAATCTTTTCCAGCTTTTCTTCGAAATGCGCATTGATAAAGTCGATCTTCCTCTCCAGAGACGAAACCAAATGGTTGATTTTTTCTTCCGCGCCGTCGTTTTCCGCAACGGTGATTTCTTTCCAACTGGAGAAAGGCAGCGCATCCAGAATTTCCCTGGTGATTTTGTCTCCCTTCTTTAAAACGGTTTTCTTTTTGCCGTCGGTGATCCTCGTTGCCGCCGTCTTGCCGACCACCAGCTTCGCGATGTCCTTTTTGACCGTTTCCGTCAGAATTCTGATTTCATCATCCCGATCCGTTGTTATTTTCTTAATCTCTTCTTCCTTTATGGCTTCGGAACGGGCGTCGCTTTCGGCGCCTTTTCTCGTAAAGACCTTGGCGTCAATGACCGTCCCCTCGACCCCCGGCGGAACGCGCAGGGACGTGTCCCGCACGTCGCTGGCTTTTTCCCCGAAAATGGCCCGCAGCAATTTTTCCTCCGGAGACAACTGCGTTTCACCCTTCGGAGTGATTTTCCCGACGAGAATATCGCCGGGCTTCACATAAACGCCAATGCTGACAATGCCGCTTTCATCCAAATTTTTCAGGGCATCTTCGCCGACGTTCGGAATATCCCGGGTAATCTCTTCCTTGCCCAATTTGGTTTCGCGGCACATTGTTTCAAATTCTTCAATGTGGATGGACGTGAAAATGTCTTCTTTGACGATTCGTTCGCTGACTAAAATAGAGTCTTCATAATTGTAGCCGCCCCAGGACATAAACGCCACCATGACGTTGCGCCCCAACGCCAGCTCGCCGTTATCGATAGCCGGACCATCGGCAATAATTTCCCGTTTGCGAACCCGCTGTCCCACATTGACGATCGGTTTCTGATTAAAACAGGTATCCTGATTGGAGCGCTGGTATTTGGCCAGATTATAGATATCGACCCCGCTGTCGATGCCGTCGTCCTCGACTTTGTCCGCCTTGATGATAATCCGCGACGCATCAACGCTTTCCACGACGCCGGATCTTTTCGCAATGACCACCGCTCCAGAATCCCGCGCCACCACGGACTCAATGCCGGTTCCGACCAGAGGAACCGCCGGCTGCAGCAGAGGAACCGCCTGTCGCTGCATGTTGGACCCCATCAGCGCGCGGTTCGCGTCGTCATGTTCGAGAAAGGGAATCAGCGCCGCCGCGACGCTCACCAGCTGCGTCGGCGAGACATCCATCAGGTTGATCTCTTGAGGCTCAACGGAAATGTAACTGCCGCCCTTTCTCACCGAAATCAGCTCTTCAAGAAATTTATCCTGTTTGGTCAGCGGCCGATCCGCGGGGGCGACAATCTGATTTTCCTCCTCAATGGCCGTCATGAACCGGACGTCCTCGGTCACTTTGCCGTTATGCACCAAGCGGTAAGGCGTTTCGATGAAACCGAATTCGTTGACTCTGGCGTATGTGCTCAAGGAAACAATCAACCCGATGTTCGGTCCTTCCGGCGTTTCAATCGGACAGATGCGCCCGTAATGCGTGGGATGAACGTCGCGCACCTCAAATCCCGCGCGTTCCCGGGTCAACCCGCCGGGTCCCAGAGCCGACAGCCGCCGCTTGTGCGTGATTTCCGAAAGCGGATTGGTCTGATCCATGAACTGGGAAAGCTGGCTGGAATTGAAAAATTCGTTCACGACACCGGAAACCGGCTTGGCGTTGATGAGGTCATGCGGCATGATCGTCTCGATATCCTGCAGGCTCATCTTTTCCTTGATGGCGCGTTCCATGCGCACCAACCCTATCCGATATTGATTTTCAATGAGTTCGCCGACCGATCTGACTCTGCGGTTGCCCAGATGATCGATGTCATCCACGCTGCAATCCCCCTCGCCGTTCTTCAGGTCGATGAGGTACTTCACCGCCGCCAGAATGTCTTCGTTGCGCAAGACGGTTACGTCCGTCGGGACGTTCATTTTCAGTTTGTAATTCATCTTGGCCCGGCCGACCCTGGACAAATCGTAAGTCTCGGGATCAAAGAAAAGACTCTTGAAAAACTTTTCGGCCGTTTCGGGAGTCGGCGGATTGCTGGGGCGGAGACGACGGTAGATTTCCATGATCGCATCTTCCGTCGTTTCGAGATGATCCAGCATCAACGTGTCCCGAATCGAAACATTGTCGGATTCTTCATCCAGATGGATGATTTTTATTTCCTTGATGCCCCTCTGCCGGGCGATCTCCAGCCAATCCGGGGGCAATTCCTCATTGCATTTAAAAACAACCTCGCCGGTCTGCGGATCCCGGACGTCCGAGGACGGAATCTTCACCCCCAAATCCTCTTCACTGACCGCAACTTTCTTAATGCCCGCATCCGCTATTTTTTTCAGCAAAGGCTTGGTCAGTTTTTTGCCTTTTTTAACAATCACTTCGGATGTTTTGGGATCCTTTAAATCCTCCGGAACCTTCCGGTTGACCAACGCATCATTGACCGCCAGATAGATCTTCTTGTCTTCGATGATGACGGTGTTGACATTGTAGAAGTAATTCAAAATAAACTCCGTTGAATTCCCCAATGCCTTCAATAGGATCGTCACCGGCATCTTCCGGCGTCGGTCAATCCGGACGTAAAGAATATCCTTCGAATCAAATTCGAAATCCAGCCAGGACCCCCGAATCGGAATGATCCTGGCCGAATAAATCAGTTTGCCGCTGGCGACGATTTTGCCTTTATCATGGTCGAAGAATATTCCCGGAGAACGGTGGAGCTGATTTACGATGACCCGCTCCGTCCCGTTGATGATAAAGGTGCCCCGTTCCGTCATCAAGGGAATTTCACCGAAATAAACTTCCTGTTCCTTGATGTCCCGAATCTGCCGATCTTCGACTCCCTTTTCTCCGGGACGTTCGACGTCAAAAACCACGAGCCGGACCATAATCTTCAGGGGAGCGGCGTAGGTCATGCCCTTCTGGATGCATTCCTTGACGTCATACCGGACATCACCCAATTTATAGCTGACGAACTCCAGGGAACACTTCCCGCTGAAATCCGAAATGGGGAAAACGCTTTTGAACGCCGCCTGCAAACCCATCATTTCCCGTTTGGCCGGCGGAACGTCCCTCTGAAGAAAATTCTCATAGGACTTCGTCTGGATTTCAATTAAATTAGGGATATCCAGTATTTTCTTTACCTGACCGAAATTTTTTCTAAAGTCTCCCATAACATCCTTTACTTGGTTGGGGATTCTGATTATTTGATCTCAACGGTTCCGCCGACTTCCTCGATTTTCTTCTTGATCTCAGCGGCTTCATCTTTGGAAACGCCTTCCTTAATGGGCTTGGGCACGCCTTCCACCAAATCCTTGGCTTCCTTCAGCCCCAGATTGGTAATCGCGCGGACGACTTTGATGACCTGAATCTTTTCCGCGCCGAATCCCGTCAAAATCACGTCAAATTCGGTTTTTTCCTCGGCAGGCGCCGCAGAAGCCGCAGCAGCCCCCGGCGCAGCAACCGCCGCCATCACCGGCGCGGCGGCCGAAACACCAAATTTCTCCTCAAGTTCTTTCACCAGAGCGGAAAGCTCCAGGACCGTCATATTCTCGATAAACTTTATTACATCCTCTTTTGTAATTTGATCTGCCATGTTCATCATCCTTTCTGTATGTTTTTGAATAAGTTTAATTTAAAGTTTTCTTCTTCTCGCTGTAGGCGCTGAGAACCTGCACAAAGCTTCTGGGAACCCCGCTCAAAACGGTGACCAGCGATGTCGGCACCGCCGCCATGACGGAAACCAGTTTGCCCAGAAGCACTTCCCGACCGGGCAATTCCGCCAGCATCGTCAAATCGTTCTTGGTCAAAAGCTTTTTGTCCAGAACGCCGACCTTAATTTCCATTTCCGGGTTCTTTTTGGCAAATTCCACCAACACCTTGGCCGGAGCCACCGGATCCTTGTATCCGAAAACGACTGCCACAGGCCACTTAAAATAATCGGCCATCACGCTGAAATCCGTGCCGTCAGACGCTATTCTCAAAAGAGTGTTTTTGGCCACTTTCCATTCCGCGTCGACTTTACGCAATTCCCTTCGCAACGCTTCCATCTTCTCGACATTCATGCCGCTGAAGCTGGTCAAAACACCCAGGTTGGCTTTCTGGATTTTCTGGTGCAGTTCGGATACGACTTGTTCTTTGGTTTTTCGATCCAATCTATCAGCCTCCTTTCATCTTAAATTTTTGAGGCCGGAGCATTGAGCCACATACAGAATAAAACAACGGCAATCTGGCCTGTCACCGATTCCCGTTTTTATCACAGACATTCACGCCCGAAACCGTCTTTGCATCTCACGAGTCTCGGCAGGCCGCCTTACGTTTAAACTTCCGTACCTGCTGTCTTCGACCTCTTAAAATCCCGATATCGGCTTTTTTACGCAGCCTTGATATCGAGAGGATCTATTTTCACTCCCACGCCCATCGTGCTGGAGATGGAAATGCTTTTGATATAGGTGCCTTTGCTGGACGCCGGCTTCAGCTTGATAATGGTTTCCAGCAGCGCGCTGATGTTTTCGGCCAGTTTTTCCGGACCGAAGGAAACTTTTCCCACGGGACAATGAACGATGCCCGCTTTTTCCACCCTGAATTCAACCTTCCCGGATTTCAATTCCTTCACGGCCTTGCCCACGTCAAACGTAACGGTACCCACTTTGGGATTGGGCATCAAGCCTCTCGGTCCGAGAATTTTACCGATCTTACCCACGGCCCCCATCATGTCCGGCGTGGCGATTACGCGATCAAATTCCATCCAGCCGCCTTTGATTTTTTCGATGATATCGTCGTTCCCCACATAATCCGCGCCCGCTTCCAGGGCTTCCTTTTCCTTTTCTCCCTTCGCGAAAACCAACACCCTAACGGTTTTACCCAAGCCGTGAGGCAAAACCACGCTGCCCCTGACCATCTGATCCGCGTGCGCGGGGTTCACGCCCAATCTGACCGCTGCATCCACCGTTTCATCAAACTTCGCCCCGGCCGTGGACACGACGATTTCCGCCGCCTCTTTCAAGGAGTACCGTTTGCCCGGCTCCACCTTTGCTTTCGCGTTTAAAATACGTTTGCCTCTTCTTGACATGATCAACCTCTTCTTAGCCTGAAATTTCTATCCCCATAGATTTTGCCGTGCCGGCAATGATTTTCATTGCGCCTTCTATGTCGACCGCGTTTAAATCTTTCATTTTAAGTTCGGCAATTTCCCGGATCTGCGTCGTCGTCACGGTGCCCACCTTGTCCCGCTTGGGATCACTGGACCCTTTGGCGATTTTCGCCGCCTGCTTCAGCAAGACCGACGCCGGCGGTGTTTTGGTGACGAAGGTAAATGATCGATCCGCATAAACGGTTATCACCACGGGAATCACCATGCCTTCCTGGTTTTGGGTCATGGCGTTGTAGGCTTTGCAAAATTCCATGATATTCACGCCGTGCTGACCCAAGGCGGGACCGATGGGGGGCGAAGGTGTCGCTTTCCCCGCTTTAATCTGTAATTTGATGTTTGCAATAACTTTTTTCGCCATGGTCAATCATCCTTTTGTATTTTTTAGCGAGTTTTGATTAAAATTTAAGCCTGCGTTACTTGAATAAAATCCAGCTCCACGGGGGTGGGACGGCCGAAAATACTGACGATCACCCGCAACTTGCTCTTTTCCGGCTTGAGTTCGTCGACAATCCCGTCAAAATTGGTAAAAGGCCCGTCAATGATCTTGACATGATCCCCGACGTCAAATTTAAATTTGGGCGTGGGCTTGAGCGTTCCCTCATCGATCCGGAGTTTTAATTCTTCAACGACTTTGTCGGGAATGGGAGACGGCTTATCCTTGGAACCGATGAAACCCGTGACTTTCGGCGTGTCTTTGACCACATGCCAAGATTCCTCGTTCATTTCCATGCGAATCAAAATGTATCCCGGAAAAAACTTCCTCTTCGAATTTTTCTTTTTCCCCGAAATCAATTCCACAACGCTTTCTTCAGGAATCAGGATATCCGAAAAATAATGCTGCGTGCCCGTCGTTTTGATTCTTTCCTCAAGGTTCGCCTTAACCTTGCTCTCATACCCGGAATACGTATGAACGACATACCATTTGAAAGCCATTTTCTTACCCTAAGATGAGGTTGATGAATTTCGCGAGAGCGAAATCAAAAATTCCGAGAATCACCGACACGACAAAGACTAAAACAATGACGACCGCCGTAGACGCCATCGCCTGCTTCGGCGTCGGCCAGGTCACTTTCTTGAGTTCCGCCTGGGCGTCCTTGAGAAACTGAACGACCTTCTCAGCGGTCATTTGAACCTTTTCTTTCAATTGATCCATAATTCCTTAATCCCTGATTTAGGAAATGGCAGGCCAGGAGGGACTTGAACCCCCAGCATCCGGATTTGGAGTCCGGCGCTCTATCCATTAGAGCTACTGGCCTTCCCCCAATTACTTCGTCTCCCGATGCAGTTTATGCCCGCGGCAAAACTTGCAGTATTTTTTCAGTTCCAACCGGTTCTGCATGGTCCGCTTGTTTTTGGTCGTCGTATAATTACGCTGTTTGCATTCCGTGCAGGCCAAAATAATATTATTTCGCATAAGTCTCCTTTTACTGGAGCCCACGACCAGGATTGAACTGGTGACCTCATCCTTACCAAGGATGTGCTCTACCGACTGAGCTACGTGGGCAAATTAAAGTGCCCGGTATTCTTCTGGAGCGGGAAACGGGATTCGAACCCGCGACCCTCAGCTTGGAAGGCTGACGCTCTAGCCACTGAGCTACTCCCGCCTCTTCTTGTCCTGTCCCTGGTGGAGGGGGGAGGATTCGAACCTCCGTAGGCTCCGCCGGCAGATTTACAGTCTGCTCCCTTTGACCGCTCGGGAACCCCTCCAAATTTCCTTCACAACTGGAGCTGGCGATGGGACTCGAACCCGCAACCTGCTGATTACAAATCAGCTGCTCTACCGATTGAGCTACGCCAGCAAATCACTTAAAATCTTATCAATTCAACAAGTTACACACTCTAAAGGCAAAAAAACACCCTCGCCTCTTTGTGCGAACTGCAGAACCTAATTTTTTATGTGATTTTTGTCAAGAAAATTTTTTCGATTTTTTTCTTTTGATTTTTCCTTTCACGGAACCCTCACCGCCCGAACCCGTTTTTTCGCCCAGCGTCATTTCCATGGATGACTCACCGCAAGGATGTCCGCTTGATAAACGTCATTTTTTCCGAGTAAACTTGACATCCACCAAATACACTTTTCCATCCTTCAACGCAAGGTAATGAAAATTTTCTGCGGAATCAAAATAAATCGCGTTTTGGGATATGATGCTGATCGAATCATAAGGGCTCTGCTCGGCGGCATCGAAAACAACAAATTGCTTGTTGCCCTTTTGCGCGATATAAGCCCAGTGTGTGCCATCCGGGCTGAAGACTAACGATCCCTGCACAATATCATCATATCGTTTCTCTTTATTATCCTGAACGACCACAAATCTTTTCTTGTCGAGTTCCGCCGCATAAGCCACTTTCCCGCCGTCCGGACTGAAGATAAGACTTCCAATGTTGTCATAGAGCTCCGTTTCCTTCCCATCAATGACGGCCAAGCGTTTTTTATTCAAAACCGCGGTGAACGCCGTCCGTTTGCCGTCGGGGCTAAAAAGCAGGGAAGACCCGATGCTGTCATAGGCTTTTCCTTCCTTTCCGTCGATCACCACAAATTTTTTACCGCCCTGCTGGGCCGCGTAAGCCATTCTTTTTCCATCCGGGCTGAAAACAATCGTCAAGCCGATATCATCGTATGGTTTTCCTTCCTGATCATCGACCACCACGAATTTCTTGCCGCCCTGTTGCGCCACATAAGCCAAGCGTTGTCCATCCGGGCTGAAAAAAATAGCGGATTTGATGGAATCGTAACGTTTGCCTTCTTTCCCGTCGAGAACCAGAAAGCTTTTATTTTCGGATCTGACCCAATAGGCCACATGTTTACTATCCGGGCTGAAAACAATCGAAGCGCTGACGGAATCATACTTCTTGCCTTCCACGCCGTCGACGACCACGGCATATTTGTCGCCCGCTTTGACGCCGTAAGCCGTCCGTTTGCCGTCGGGGCTGAAGACCAGCGTGGTGCCGATGCCGTCGAAACCCTTTCCCTCCTGGTCATCCAGAACCACCATATGCCTGCCCTGCTGGTGAGCGGAATAAAGAATTCTCTTGCCATCCGGACTAAAAACAATGACGGAACCGATGGCGTCATATTGCTTGCCCTCCCGGCCGTCCACAACGACAAAGCATCGTTTATCCTGCTGTGCTCCATAAGCCACTCTGCGTCCGTCCGGACTGAAGGCGAGCATGGAAATAATTTGATCGTATTTTTTCTGCCTTTTGCCGTCAACGACGACGACATATTTGTTTTCCTCTTTCGCCAATCCTAAAATCCTTCTGCCGTCGGGGCTGGCCATAAGGACCAGGGGACGATAATCGAGGGAAGCCAGAACGCTTTCCGAACTTTGCACGTCAATTTCCCTTGCTTGAACCGAAGCAAACCAATGGATGGCGATGAAACAAGCCAAAACGGCCGACAGTCCGCGTTTATTGAACATTCACCCATCTCCTCCTTAGTCTTTTTTATAAAGCACATCTCCGACTTATTCAAGACAATATTTTCCCCGCATCTTGAAAAAATGTTTTGACAATTGCGGTGGTTTACATTATGAAGCAAGAAAAATCGATAGCGAGAAACGTTGGGACATGGCGAAAAATCAAAAAACATATAGCGTCGCGCTGCTTCGGAAACTCGCCCTGTTGCGCCTTCTCGACAAGGCCAGCCGCCCATTGTTTTTCGGTCAGCCGTAAAGATTCACCCAAAAATGTTAACTGAAAGGCCGTGGGCGAAAAAAGACCACGGCCTTTTTAATATATCACATCCTCAAAAAAGGAGACAAGACGATGAAAAAGGACAAAAACCGCGTATACATTTTCGATACCACGCTCCGGGACGGAGAGCAATCGCCGGGCTACAGCATGAACACTGAAGAAAAACTGCTTTTGGCCCGCCAGCTCGAAAAACTGGGCGTGGATATTATCGAAGCCGGTTTTCCCATCGCTTCGGAAGGCGACTTTGAAGCCGTCAAATTAATCGCGAAAGAAATCAAAAAGTCCCAGGTGGCGGGGCTGGCTCGAGCGAACAAGACGGATATCGACCGCGCCTGGCAGGCCATCAAGGGCGCCGCCTTCCCGCGGATCCACACGTTCATTTCCTCTTCGGACATTCACCTGAAGTATCAGCTCCGAAAGACCAGAGAGCAGGTGCTCAAAGAAGCGGTCGCCGCCGTCAAATTGGCCAAATCCTACACGGACAACGTCGAATTTTCACCGATGGATGCCACCCGCTCGGACAAGGATTATCTGGTGGAAATGGTTTCCGCCGTCATTGACGCGGGCGCGACCACCGTCAACATTCCGGACACCGTCGGGTATGCCATCCCCGAAGAATTCGGCCATCTCATCGCTTATCTCTTCGAGAACGTGAAGAACATCGACGAAGCGGTTATTTCCGTTCATTGCCACAACGACCTGGGTCTGGCCGTGGCCAATTCCCTCGCCGCCGTGAAAAACGGCGCGCGGCAGGTGGAGTGCACCATCAACGGCATCGGCGAGCGGGCGGGCAACACCGCCATGGAAGAAATCGTCATGGCACTGCAGACGCGCAGGGACCTCTTCGGCCTTTACACAAAAATCAACACGGAACAGATCTACAAAACGTCGCGCCTGCTGACGCAAATCACCGGCATTCCCGTGCAGCCCAACAAGGCGATCGTGGGCGCCAACGCCTTTGCGCACGAATCCGGCATCCATCAGGACGGACTGATCAAGGAAAAGATCACTTACGAAATCATGACGCCGCAGTCCGTCGGCATCAGCGACACGCATATCGTCCTGGGCAAACATTCCGGGCGCAACGCGATCGCTCATCATCTGAAAAAAATGGGATACAATTTAACGGAAGAACAAATCAGCAAAATCGCGGCCCGGGTCAAGGAGCTCGCGGACATCAAAAAAGACATCTATGATGAAGATTTGGAAGTCATCCTTGCCGAAGAACTCTACCGGGGCGAAGACAAATACACGCTGGTTTACCTCAACGTAGTCAGCGGAAACGTCGCCATTCCCACGGCCACGATGGAAATCCAGATCGGCAAAGAAACGGTGCGCGCCGCCGGATTCGGCAACGGTCCGGTGGACGCGACCTTCGCAGCGATCCGAAACATCACAAAGACCAATTATCCCCTGATGAAGTACGTCGTCAACGCCATCACCGGCGGCTCGGACGCGCAGGGCGAAGTGACCGTCCAGCTGAGGTACAATGACCATTCCGTGGTGGGGCGCGGCGCGCATCCCGATGTCATCGTCGCTTCCGCGAAAGCTTACATCAACGCGCTCAACCGCCTGGAAATTTTGAAAGCCGGCGACAAAAAAGTTAAAGTGATTGAATAATCTTCGGAAATGCGTTAAAGAGCGTTTCATTTTTTCGACAAGGAGCAAAAAACATTGGGCAATACGATCACGGAAAAAATTCTCATGGCGCACGCCGGCCTGAAAAAAATTCAGCCGGGCCAGCTCATCAACGCGAAAGTGGATATCGCTTTGGGCAATGACGTCACCGCGCCCATCGCCATCAACGAATTCATCAAGGCGGGCGGGGAAAAAGTTTTCAACAAAAACAAAATCGCTTTGGTTCTGGATCACTTCACGCCGAACAAAGATATCAATTCCGCCCAGCAGTGCAAAAAAGTCCGCGAATTCGCGCTGCGGCAGAAAATCACGCACTTCTACGAAGGCGGCTCCGTGGGCGTCGAGCACGCCCTGCTGCCGGAAAAAGGGATCGTTCTTCCCGGCGACCTGGTCATCGGGGCGGACAGCCACACCTGCACCTACGGCGCGCTGGGCGCTTTTTCCACCGGCGTCGGCAGCACGGATCTGGCCGCGGCCATGCTCACCGGCGAAATCTGGCTGAAGGTGCCCGCCTCCGTCAAGTTCATTCTTTTCGGAAAACTTCAGAAATGGGTGTCCGGCAAAGACTTGATCCTGCATATGATCGGGCGCATCGGCGTGGACGGCGCTCTTTATCGGGCCATGGAGTTCACCGGCGAGACCGTCGAAAAACTTTCCATGGCGGACAGATTGACCATCGCAAATATGGCCATCGAGGCCGGCGCCAAAAACGGGATTTTCGCCGCCGACCGCGTCACCGAAGCCTATATCCGGTCCCGGGCGAAGCGGCCGTACAAAATATATTCTTCCGATCCCGACGCCGTCTACGCAGAGGTCATCGAAATCGACGCCGCGAAAATCGAGCCTCAAGTCGCCTTTCCCCATCTGCCTTCAAACGTCAAGGGGATCAGCAAAGTCGGCCGGGTCAAAATCGACCAGTCGCTGATCGGCTCCTGCACCAACGGCCGGATTGAGGATTTACGCGTCGCGGCGGAAATTCTGAAAAACAGAAAAGCCGCCCCGCACGTCCGGCTGATCGTCGTTCCGGCCACGCCGGACATATACAGGCAGGCCCTCAAGGAAGGACTTCTGGAAATCTTCCTGAAGGCCGGGGCGGTCATCAGTCCGCCGTCCTGCGGCGCTTGTCTGGGCGGGCACTTGGGCATTCTGGCGGAAGGAGAAAAAGCCGTGGCCACGACCAACCGCAATTTCGTCGGCCGCATGGGTCATCCCAAAAGCGAAGTCTATCTGGCCTCGCCGGCCGTCGCCGCGGCTTCGGCGGTTCTGGGCAGAATCGCCTCGCCGGAAGAATTATAAAAAAGAGGTTGAACAAAAATGCTCATCAAAGGAAAAGTCTGGAAATTCGGAGACAACATTGACACCGACGCGATTATCCCCGCGCGCTATCTGACCACCTCCGATCCTCAGGAATTGGCCGCCCATTGCATGGAAGACGCCGATCCTGATTTCGTCAAGAAAATGGCCAAGGGCGATATCATCCTGGCGGGGGAAAATTTCGGCTGCGGGTCTTCGCGCGAACACGCGCCCATCGCCATCAAGGCCGCGGGCGTTCCCTGCGTCGTCGCCAAGAGCTTCGCCCGCATTTTTTACCGCAACGCCTTCAACATGGGGCTGCCCATTTTTGAATCCGGGGAACTCTTCGACGCGGTTCGGGAGGGGGAGGAAATCATCGTGGACAGCACCCGGGGAACCATCACGGTCAGCGGACTGGGCAAAACCTTTCGCATCAACCCCATCCCGCCTTTCATGGAGGAACTGATCGCCGACGGCGGGTTGATGCAGCATATCGCCAAGAAAAGAAGAAAATGAAAAAAGATCATTTCAAAATCGCGGTCTTTGCCGGCGACGGCATCGGACCGGAAATCATGAAAGAGGCGCTGAAGATTTTAAAAATCATCGCCGAAAAGAAAAAAGTCCCCTTACAGATTCAGGAGGGTCTGGCCGGAGGTTGCGCCTACGATCAGTTTGGCGTTCCCCTTCCGGATTCCAGTCTGGAACTCGCCCTGCGGTGCGACGCCGTTTTGCTGGGCGCCGTCGGCGGTCCGCGCTGGGATTCCCTGGATTACAGTCTGCGACCCGAAAGAGCCCTGCTGGGACTGCGGGGCCGTTTGGGCATTTACGCCAACCTGCGGCCGGTGGTCGCCTTTGAAGAGCTGCTCAGCGCCTCGCCGCTCAAAAAAAGCATCGTGCGCGGCATTGACATCCTCATCGTCCGGGAACTGACCGGCGATGTTTACTTCGGTCAGCCGCGCGGCGTCCAAAAAGGAAAAGACGGCAAACGAAGCGGCGTCAATACCATGGTCTATCATGAAGACGAAATCCGCCGCATCGCCGTCGTCGCCTTCGAAATCGCCCGTCGCCGGAGGAAACGTCTGACATCCGTGGACAAGGCCAACATTCTGGAAACGATGGAGCTGTGGCGGGACGTGGTCGCCGACGTCGGCAAAAAATATCCCGATGTCGCGCTCAATCACCTCTACGTGGACAACTGCGCCCTGCAGCTTATCCGCGATCCCTCGCAGTTCGACGTCATCGTAACCGCCAATTTGTTCGGCGATATTTTAAGCGATGAAGCGGCCATGCTGACCGGGTCCATCGGCATGCTCCCGTCCGCCAGCTTAGGCGACAAAACCGCCCTTTACGAACCCATTCACGGCTCCGCGCCGGACATCGCCGGAAAGAACCTGGCCAATCCGCTGGCCATGATTCTCTCCGTCGCGCTGATGTTGCGGCACTCCTTCTCGATGCCCCAAGAGGCCCTGCTTGTCGAAAAGGCGGTGAGCGAAGCCCTAAAGGCGGGCTTCCGAACGCGGGATATTTTTCAGAAAAATAAAAAGCTCGTCGGCACCTCGGAAATGGGGGACGCCGTGGCCGCGGCCCTGCGCCGGCTCATCCATTAATATAATAACGCGACGACGAGTTGCCCGGAAACCCACGGAGGGGAAAAATGAACCAAGTGTTTTTTCTGGAAAAAATATCCATGGACCCTCCCCGCGAAAAAATTTATCAGCGCCTGGGATACCGGAAACACCTCACGGAACTCTCGCCAAAGGACAGAAAGGAAACCGACCGCCTCATCCAGGAAGCCTCATCGATTATTTCCATCAAGGGCGCGTTTTTGCTCCTGTCCGTTCATCGCAATGACGGCGAAACCATTCTTTTGACGGACGGCCCGACGTTCGTCAGCCGGAAGCTGGCCGCTTTCTTGCGCGACTGCCCGGAAGTTGTCTTAATGGCCGCAACGGCGGGTCATGGCATCATGGACGCTATCAGGGAAAAAACAGCTCAGGACGATTTGGCCGCCGCGGTTGTCTACGACGCCACGGCCAGCGAAATGGTGGACGCCGGCTTGGACTGGATCACGCATTACATCAATCAGCAACTGCGCCGCGAGGGGAAAACCCTTCTGCCGCATCGTTTCTCCGCCGGCTACGCCGATTTTCACCTCCAAAATCAAAAAGCCGTCCACGAAGCCCTGCAAATGAGCCGTCTCGGGGTCGGCATCACGCCGGAATTCATTCTGATTCCTGAAAAATCAGTCACCGCGATAAGCGGCATTCGTTCATAAACCTTTCTAAAAGCAAGATTCAACTCCGCTTGAACAGAAATCTTTTTGTTGACATAAATGGTTATCATTGTTTATCTTTCAAAAAAAGAAACGTCTTACAATTAAAGACCTTGGCAAAGCGTCAACGATTCACGAACTGAATTGAACAGGGTTATCCGAAAAACCCGCTGATGATGGAAAACGCATTGAACCATACCCTTCGGATCTTGATCATAGAGGATTCAGAGGATGACGCACAGTTAATCATCCGTGCGCTGAAAAAGGTCGGATATCATCCTATTTATCAGCGGATCGAAACAGCCGCAACCCTTGAAAAAGCCCTTCAGCAACAGGAATGGGACATTATTCTTTGCGACTATAATTTGCCGACCCTCAACGCCTTGACGGCCATCAAGATCATCCAAAACGCAAACATCGAAACGCCCATCATCATCGTCTCCGGAGCCATCGGTGAAGACGCCGCCATCGAATGCATGCGCCTGGGCGCTCAAGACTACATCATGAAAACCAATTTGTCGCGCCTTGGGCCAGCCATCGAAAGAGAATTGGCGGAATCGCGTTTGCGCAAGAAACAAAAGCAGGCCGAGGAGGAACTCTCCGCTTGGATCCAGCGCTACGAGCTCATTGTTGCGTCTTCCGGGCAAGTCGCTTACGAATACATTGTGCCCACGGGCCGGATTTCGTGGGGAAGCAGCATCCAGCGCGTCCTCGGATATACCCCCGAGGAAATCAGCGGCGGATTTGCCCAGTGGGAGAGCCTGTTGCATCCCCAGGACAAAGAAGCAACGATGGCTCGGCTCAAAGAAGCCGAGGAGGCGTGCGGCTACTGGGACGCGCAATATCGCTTGTTACATAAAGACGGCAAATACATCTGGATAAGAGATCGGGGGTTTTTCGTTCCTGACGAAAAGGGAAAGGCCTATAAACAACTGGGCATGCTGGAGGACATCACCGAATACAAAGAGACGGCAAAACAAAAAGAGGATGCGCTCAGGAAATTACAAGACACCGAAAACCGTTACAAAGCTCTTTTCGAACGTTCGCTGGATATGGTTTTTCTGATTGACTTCAGCGGCCGGTTCATCGACGCCAATGACGCCGGATTAAAACGTTTCGGCTATTCCAGGGAAGAAATAAAAAGATTGCATCTCTCCTCTTTGCTGGTTGATGATGAGCTTCCATCCGCGTTCGATACCATAGAGGAAATTAAAGCCACCGGCTCGCAAAGAAAACCAAAAGAGTTCAAGCTCAGACAAAAAAACGGCGATATTATTTACATTGAAACACAAGGGTCCGCCATTCTCTCCGATGGGAAATCCATCGGCATTCAAGCCATCGCCAGAGACATCACGGAGAGAAAACAAGCCGAGGAAAAACTGCGGCAGACCCTTGACAGGCTCAAGGAGGCCGTCAACGCCACCATTGCGGTTCTGGTCAGCGCGGTGGAAACCCGAGATCCCTATACGGCGGGTCATCAAATCCGGGTGGCTCATCTGGCCTGCGCCATCGCCGCGGAAATGAGCCTGCCGCCGGAAAAAATCGACGGCCTCCGCCTGGCCGGCTCGATCCACGACATCGGGAAACTGGCCGTTCCCACTGAAATTTTATCCAAGCCCACCAAGCTGACGGATATCGAATTTTCGCTCATCAAAGAACATCCTCAGCGCGGATACGAAATGATCAGACACGTGGAATCCCTCTGGCCGCTGGCTGAAATTGTCTATCAGCACCACGAAAGGATGAACGGATCAGGCTATCCAAGGCATCTAAAAGGCGAGCAAATCATTCTCGAAGCCCGCATCATGGCCGTGGCGGACGTCTTGGAAGCCATGGCCTCCCACCGCCCTTATCGTCCGGGATTGGGCGTCGACGTCGCCCTGCAGGAAATCGAAAAAAACAAAGGGGTCCTCTATGACAAGGATGTCGCCGACGCTTGTCTGAAATTATTTCGAGAAAAAAATTATTCGTTTCCGAGAGGGTAACCCTGCGCGCCGCACCCGCAACGGCGTTGGCCCGGAATCAATGAAGCTTGACGGCATCTTGCACTTTACTTTGTTGAATTGACTTTTTGCGGTGTCGAAGGTATAAAGGATTCGGGGATCAATCCATGCATCAAACAGCAAAGCCGCTTTCTGAAAGCAATCATCCGCAAACCCTCCGTGTGCTGATGATCGAGGATTCGGAGGATGACGCGCTCTTGATCATCCGCGCTTTGAAAAAGGGCGGATACGATCCCGTTTATCAAAGAGAGGAAACAGCCGCGGGCATGGCCAAGGCGCTTCAGGAAAAAGAATGGGATATTGTTCTTTGCGACTACAAAATGCCCCGTTTCAGCGCTCCCGCCGCCATCAGACTCCTGCAAGAAACCCGCTTGGATCTTCCCATCATCATCATCTCCGGAACCATGGGTGAAGACGCCGCCATCGAATGCATGCGCCTGGGCGCTCAAGACTACATCATGAAAACCAATTTGTCGCGTCTTGGCCCGGCCATCGCCCGGGAGTTGGAGGAAGTCAAACTCAGAAAAAAACAAAAACAAGCGGAGGTCGAACGGTTGGCCGCGCTGGAATTATTGATTCAAAGCGAGGAAAAATACCGGAATATTCTCGAGAGCATTCAGGAAAGTTATTTTGAAGTGGACTTGGCCGGCAATTTCACGTTTGTCAACGACAACGTCTGCCAAAGTTTGGGCTATCCGAGGGAAGAAATTCTCGGCGTGAATTACCGCCGATATACCGTTCCCGAAGACGCGCAGAAAGTTTACCAAGCCTTTCATGAGGTTTTCAAAACCGGCAAGCCCAACAATGGGTTCAGCTGGCGGATCGTCGCGAAAAACGGGGCAATGAGATACATCGAAGGCTCCATCTCTCTCATCAAAGACTCTTTCGAAAAACCTGTGGGCTTTCGGGGAATCGCCCGCGATATTACGGAACAGAAAGAAATGGAGGAAAAATTGCGCGAAGAGGAGCAGAAAATCCGCGCGCTGACGGAACAATCCTCCGACATCATTTTACTTATCGATAAAAAAGGGGAAATTATTTACGAAAACAAAGCCGTCGCAAAATTGCTGGGATACTCGCCGAAAGAAAGAATCGGCGCCCGTTTATTGGAAAACATTCACCCCGACGATCTTGAGAAAAATGTCGCGACGGTCAGAAAATTATTTGACAGTCCCGGCCAGCCGCCCGTCCGCGCCGAATTGCGCATCCGAGATAAAAACGGCCGCTGGCGGGTTTTCGAAGAAGTCGCCAGCGGCTTGACAAAAGACAACGTCGTGGAAGCCCTGATTATCATTCTCCGCGACATCACCGAACGCAAGCGCGCGGAAGAAGCCCTGGTCAAGAGCGAAGAGCGTTACCGCAATCTGATAGAAAACGCGAACATCGGCATTTATGAAATAAATTATGACACAGGCCGTTTGACGAACGTGAATGATAGAGTTTGCAAATATACGGGATATTCCCGCGAAGAAATTTTAAGCATGCCGTTTCTCGAGCTCTTCACGCCGGAAAGCCGAATGGCCCTCATGGGGCGTTTCGCCAAGCTGCAGGCGGGCGAAAAACTTCCCCCCACCGCCGAATACTGCGTCAAAACAAAAAGCGGCCAAATCATCTGGATCAGCATCCACGCCGACTACATTTATGAAAACGGCCGGTTAAAAAGATCCAGGGGTATCCTCCAAAACATCACGGAACGCAAGCTGGCGGAAGAAGCCATGCGCGCTAGCGAGAAAAAATACCGGGATATTTTTGAAAACGCCATTGAAGGCATTTACCAGGTCACGCCCGAAGGAAAATTCATCACCGCCAATGCCGCTTTCGCCCGCATGGCCGGCTATGATTCTCCCGAAGAGTTGATAGACCATATTCAAAACATCCAAACACAGCTTTACGTTCACCCCGAAGACCGCATCCGGTTCCTTGACCAAATCAGAGAAAAGGGTCTCGTAAATAATTTTGAGACGGAATTCAAAAGGAAGGACGGCTCCGCCTTCTGGGTTTCCATCAACGCCCGCGCGGTCAAGGATGAAAGAGGAAACATTACTTATCATGAAGGCTTCATCGAAGACATCACGGCGCGGAAAAAGGCGGAGGAAGGATTGAACAAGATTCTCGATAATTTGAGAAAGGCCATCGGCACAACCATTCACGTGCTTGTGTCGGTTTTGGAATCCAGGGACCCTTACACGGCCGGACATCAATCGCGCAGCGCCGATCTCGCCTGCGCCATCGCCAGAGAAATAGGTCTGCCGGAAGACCGGATTGAAGGGATTCGGATGGCCAGCGTAATTCATGACATCGGCAAGTTATCCATCCCGGCGGAAATTCTGACCAAGCCCGCCAAACTCACGGACTTGGAGTATGCGCTGATTAAAGAACACGCTCGCAGCGGCTATGATATGCTCAAGGACGTGGAATCGCCCTGGCCGCTGGCCGAAATCGTCTATCAGCACCATGAACGATTCGACGGCTCCGGCTATCCCCGGCATCTCCAGGGAGACGAAATACTGCTGGAAGCCAGAATCCTCGGCGTGGCGGACGTCGTGGAAGCCATGGCCTCCCACCGTCCTTACCGGCCGTCACTGGGCGTCGAAGCGGCTCTGGAAGAAATTGAAAAGAATCGGGGCATTCTCTACGATCCGAAAGTCGCCGACGCCTGTCTTCGCCTTTTCAGGGAAAAAAATTACAAGTTCGAACAACAAAAAGTGTCGCCCTAAAAAGCGGGCGGCACCCGCCGCATGAAAAACTCTCGTTTGCAAATGACGCGATATTGGTGATATAAGAAAAACCGACTTTTTAAGCGGTCAGGAGAAACCTGCAATGCCCTCTGCAAACATCAAAAATATTTTGAAAAAGAAATTTGTGCTGCTGGACGGCGCCATGGGCACCGAGCTGCAAAAAAAAGGAATGACCGGCGGGGTTTGTCCCGAGCTCTGGTGCCTGCAAAATCCCCGGCTGCTGCGGGATTTGCACGCGTCTTATCGGAAAGCGGGCGCCGAGATCGTCTATACCTGCACCTTCGGCGCCAATCGCTTCAAGCTCAAGCAGTATCACGCCGCGGAGGACACCTACAAAATCAATTATGAATTGGCGCGACTGGCCAAGGACGCGGTGGGCAAAGAGGCGCTGGTCGCGGGCGACATCGGTCCCACCGGATTGTTTGTGGAGCCGTTCGGTCCTCTTCCCTTTGAAGAAGCCGTCGAAACGTTTAAAGAGCAGGCGCAAGGCCTGTTGGACGGCGGCTGCGATCTGATCGTCATCGAAACGATGATTGATATTCAGGAAGCGCGCGCGGCGCTGATCGCCGTCCGCGAGCTTCAAGACGTTTTTACCATGGTCTCGATGACGTATGAAGAAGACGGCCACACGCTGGGCGGGACCCATCCCGTTGCCGCCCTGATCACGCTGCAGAGCCTGGGAGCCGACGTCGTGGGCTGCAACTGCTCCACGGGACCCGAAAAAATGGTGGACTTCATCGCGGCGATGAAACCCCACGCCACGGTGCCGCTTCTAGCCAAACCCAATGCCGGCATGCCGAAACTTCAAGACGGGAAAACCGTTTTTGAAATGGACGCAAAAGTTTTCGCATCTTTCGGCCGCGCGCTGGTGAAAGCGGGCGCCAATCTGGTCGGCGGCTGTTGCGGCACGACGCCCGACCATATCCGTGAATTGGGAAAAACCATCCGCAGGCTCAAACCGATCGCGCCCCTGCGAAAGTCCATCGGCGCTTTGAGTTCCGCACGGGAATTTCTGATTTTCGAGGAAAATCAGCCCCTGGTGATCGCGGGCGAAAGAATAAACCCCACCGGCAAGAAAGCCCTGCAGCAGGAACTCATCGAAGGCAAATTTTCCCTGATCCGCCAAATGGCCCTGGAACAGGAAGAACAGGGAGCGCATCTGCTGGATGTCAATGTCGGACATCCCGGCGTTGACGAACCCAAGAAAATCAAGGAAGTCGTTTCGCTTTTGTCCACGATAACGAAATTGCCGCTGGCGGTGGACTCTTCCAACATCGAAGCCGTTGAAGCGGCTCTGCGGATTTATCCCGGCAGAATGCTGATCAACTCTATCTCCGGCGAAAAGGAAAAATTATCCAGACTGCTGCCCTTGGCGGCAAAATACGGCGCGATGTTCATTCTCCTGCCGCTCACGGGCGGCGACTTGCCGCTCAAGGCGCAAAAGCGGCAGGGGATCATCAAAGCCATCTACCAGCGGGCGAGAAAACTCGGTTTCACGAAAGATGATTTCATCGTTGATTGTCTGGTGATGGCCGTCGCCTCCAATTCTCAGGCGGCTTACGAAACGCTCAAAACGCTCCAGTGGTGCGCCGAAACGTTTCACTGCAGAACCAATCTCGGCATTTCGAACGTGTCTTTCGGCATGCCCGGACGTCCCTGGCTCAACGCCGCGTTTCTGGCCATGGCCCAATACTGCGGCCTGACCATGGCCATCGCCAATCCCGGAAGCGCGGAAATCATGAACGTCCAAAAGGCCGCCGATGTCTTGATCGCCAGGGATCCTCGCGCGGCCCGTTTCATTGAGCATTTCTCCGCGCAGACAGGCCCCGCCGCTCCCCAAACTCCGGCGAAGGACGGCACCGCGGAGGAAAAAATCGCCCAGGCCATTACGCAAGGCGATCGGGAAAACATCGTAGCGCTTTTGGAAAAAGCCCTCGCCCAAGGTCAATCGGCCCAAGCGCTGGTGGATTCCGTCATGATTCCGGCCATTGTCCGCGTGGGGGATTTGTATGAAAAAAAGATGTTTTTCCTTCCTCAACTGATGGCGGCGGCCGAAGCCATGAAAAAAGGACTCGCTTTCCTGGAACCGCTTCTGATCAAAGACAGCGTGAAAAACAAGGGGAAAATCATTCTCGCCACCGTGAAGGGCGATATTCACGATATCGGCAAGAACATCGTGGCGCTGCTGATGAGAAACTACGGTTATCAGGTGATTGATTTGGGCAAGGATGTTTCCGCGTCGGAAATTCTGGAAGCGGCACGGAAAGAAAATCCCGATGTGATCGGCCTTTCGGCCCTGATGACCACCACGATGGTGCAAATGAAGGAAGTCATTTCCCTGGCCAAAAAACAGGGATTTGAGCAACCCTTCCTCGTCGGAGGAGCGGTGGTCAATCATGACTACGCCGTTTCGATCGGCGCCACCTACGCCAAAGACGGGGTCGAAGCCGTAAAAGTCGTTGAACAATTGATAAAAAAATAATTGCTTCATGAACACGCCGATGGCAAAAAACGAACGCGTCTTATCCGCCGTTTTATTATCCGCCCTGCTTCATGTTGTCGCGGCGGCGGCATTGTTTTTATCTCTGTCCCGGGAGATGCCGGTTTCGCCCTGGCGTCAAGGACTTCACCTGGTTTGGGTTTCTTTGGAAAAAAACGCGGGCGGAAAACCCCAACCCTGCGTCAGCGCGCGGGCATCCGATGCTCCGACGCGGCGGCGGATGGAGAAACAGCCACCGGCGGACGCCCGGAATATTCCCGAAAACAACGTCCGAAATTCTCAACAGTTTGCGGTTCATGAAGGAACCGGCGGGGAAGCGCCGGTAAAAGAAAATCCTTCACCGGTCATCGGCCAAACGGGATTTTCCGGTTTGAACGGCCGGGACGGCGGTGAGGACGGCGCGTCCGGGAAAACCGACATGCTGGCCTATCCCTTATACAAGGAAAATTCCCCGCCCGCGTATCCCACCATCGCGCGCCTCCGCGGTTACGAGGGAGAGGTGGTGCTTTGCGTGGAGATTTTACCGAACGGACGCGTGGGCGATGCGAAAATCAAAAAGTCTTCGGGCTACGCCATCTTGGATCAGTCGGCGCTGGAAGCGGTCAAGCCGTGGAAATTCGAGCCGGCGAAAAAATCAGGCGCGCCGATGAAAGTGTGGGTGGATTTGCCGATAAAATTCATCCTGAAAAACCAAAATTCCAAATCTTAAAAACTCGAAAGAAGGAAAAAGATGCTTGGGGACAAATTAAAAGAAAGACTGGCGGAAATCATTTTGGAGCGATCGTTTCAATACCGGGAAGATCCGCCTTTCACGCTGGCTTCCGGAAGACAAAGCCCTTATTATTTTAATTGCAAACCGACGACGCTGGACCCCGAAGGCATGAATCTGATCGGCGAAATTCTGTTTGCCATGCTCAAGGATACCGACATCACCGCCGCGGGCGGTTTGACGCTGGGCGCCGATCCCATCGCCAACGCGTTGGCCGTGATTTCCTATCAGAAGGGGCAACCGATCAAATCATTCATTGTGCGCAAAGACATCAAGGATCACGGCACAAAAAGCGCCATCGAGGGGAATGTCAAAGCCGGCGAGAAGGTCGCCATCCTTGACGACGTGATCACCACCGGCGGCTCCACGATCACGGCCATCGAACAGGCCCGCAAAGCAGGCCTTGACGTGCAACGGGTCATCGCCCTGATTGACCGCGAGGAAGGCGGACGGGAAAATATCCTGCGTCAAATCGATCATGTGGAATCCGTTTTGACGCGGACGGACATCATGAAAATTCGCGCGCTCCGGTTCTCGGCGAGCGGCACGAAAACATCCTCTTGACGTCTTGACGAAGTCCGGACATCATGCATTGCGGAAAGGAAACCATTGCGATGAATCACAAAAAGATTTTCTCCATTTTCATGGCATTGCTTTTTTTAAGCGGTTGCAACGCCGTCATTCATTTCAACGACAAGGTCGCCGGCATCAGTTCCGGAAAGTTTCTTTATCAGGATGGCAACTTAACCAGCACCTATGCCGCGGATATTGACAGGGTTTGGACGGCCTGCGAAAAAACCGTTGCCGAATTGAAGGCCTCCCATGTTCAGAAAGAAAGGAAAATCGCATCCGGAACCATCGAGGCGACCATCGAAGATGAAAAAGTAACCATCAAGGTCGAATACGTGGAAAAGAACATAACCTCCGTTTCCGTGTTTGTCGGCTTGGTCGGCAACAACATGGCCGCCCGTCTCATTCACGACCGGATCCTCAAAAATCTCGCGACCAACTGAAGGATTCCATCCATGACAGATTCATCAAGAAAAGCTGAAAAATCCGTTCGTGTCTTTGCCTGGGCCTCTTTCCTCAACGACTTGGGTTCGGACATGATTTATCCGGTCTGGCCTTTATTTGTCACTTCTTTTCTGGGCGCGAACATGGCCGTGCTGGGACTGATTGACGGACTGGGAGAAGCGTTTGTTTCCATCTCCAAGGCTTTCTCCGGCTATCTTTCAGATCGAATCAGAAAACGAAAATTCTTTATCTGGTCCGGTTATATTCTGGGTTCCCTATCGCGGATCGGCTACGCCGTCGCGCCCGTGTGGTCATGGCTGATTCCCCTGAAAATATTGGACCGCGCCGGAAAAATCCGCGCCGCTCCGCGCGACGCCATGGTGGCCGACCTCTCCACGGATCAAAACCGCGGCGCCCATTTCGGACTGATGAAAGCCATGGACAATCTCGGAGCCGTCTGCGGCATCGGGGTTTGCCTTTGGCTTTTCGAGCCTCTCGGTTTTACCAAACTTTTTCTCGTCGCCGCCGTGCCCTCGCTGGTGAGCGCTTTCCTCATCTACCAATTCATCCGGGAAGAGAAATCTTCGGATCAAAAACTGTTTGCGCCCTTTGCCTTCAAAGACTTGGACATGAATTTTAAATTGTTTCTCGTGCTCAACTCCATTTTCACCCTCGGCGCATTCAGCTATTCTTTTTTGCTGATTTTTGCAGGCAAAAGCGGCTTTAAACCCGCGCACCTGCCTCTCTTTTACCTGTTGATCACGATAACGGCGTTTGTCTTTTCTTTGCCCATGGGAAAACTCTCCGACAAATTCGGCAGAAAAAGCATCATGTACCTGGCCTTTATTTTATGGGCGGGGGTTTGTCTCGGGTTGATCGTGTCCAACAGCGCCGCCGTCGTCATCGCCGTTTTTTTCCTCTACGGGCTACACAAGGCGGCCTTGGAAACCGTGCAAAAAACCTTCACGTCGGAACTTTGTCCGGGCGGCTTCCGGGCGACAGGCTTGGGCGTTTTTCAGATGGCCATCGGCCTTTGCGCCCTCCCCGCGTCCTTGATCGCCGGTTTGCTCTGGGAAAAAATCAGTATGCAGGCGCCTTTTTACTTTTCCGCCGCCCTCGCGCTGGCCGCCAGCTTCCTGCTTCTGTTCGTCAAGGAAAGCTCCTGCGAAACGTGACGCAATGATCGGTCGCCGTCACGAACTCTTTTTCGCCAGTAAAAGTCCCTTTAAGTAGCGGCCCTCGGGATGTCCGAGCAAAACGGGATGGTCCAAACCCGCCTCCAGCCGGCACAAAAGCTGCAGTTCCGCTCCGGCGTCGCGCGCCGCCCCCGCAACAATTTTATAAAAAAGTTCTTCATCAATGAAATTGGAACACGAAAACGTGGCCAACAGACCGCCCGCCGCCAGGCGCTTGACGGCCTGCAGGTTGATTTCCTTGTAGCCTCTGGCGGCCTTCGCCACATCTTTTTTCGTTTTCGCAAAAGCCGGCGGATCGAGGATGATGAGGTTGTAATTTTCCGGCGTTTGGCGCAGATAATCAAAAACATCGGCTTCGATCACGGGGTGGTTGTCCGCGGAAAACCAGTTCAGGTGCAGGTTCTTCCGGGCCCTGGCGCAGGCCTGTCCGGAAATGTCCACGGACACCACTCTTTTCGCGCCGCCTTCCGCGCAATAGACGGAAAAAGCGCCGGTATAGGAAAAGCAGTTCAGCACCAAGGCCTCCTTGCTCACGTCGGCCAGTTTTTCGCGGTTAACGCGCTGATCGAGAAAGAAGCCGGTCTTCTGACCTCCCCAAATGTCAACCTCAAAGCGCAAGCCGTTTTCCATGATTTCCACCGGCCGGAGGTCGTTTTCTCCAAAGACCACCGTCTTGACGCTTTCCAACCCTTCCTGACGGCGGGAAGCGCCGTCGCTTTGTTCATAGACGCAAAACGGTTTTAACTGGGCGACGAGCGCGTTTAAAATATGGCCTTTGTGCTTTTCCATGCCGGCCGTGGAAACGGACATGACCAGCGTGTGGTTATAGACATCAACGATCAGACCGGGGAAACCATCGCCCTCGGCATTGACCAAACGATAGGCATTGGTCTGTTCATTGATCATTTTCCGCCGGAGTTTATAGGCCGCATTCAGACGGGCCTGCCAGAAGTATTGCGAAATATTTTCCCCGCATTTTCGGGTCAAAACGCGCAGGGCGATATCCGTGCGGGGATTGTAAAACGCAAGCGCCAAATGACGGCCGGTCGCGTCACAAACCGTCACAATATCCCCCGCATCGGGATGACCGCTGACGGACGTGATCGCGCCGGAGAACACCCAGGGATGCCCCCTCAACAGCGCCTCTTCCCGTCCTTTTTTCAAAGTGACTTCGGGATAAATAGACGTCGGCATTGACGCATTTATTATCTTTTATCCCTTGAAATTTCAAGAAACATTATACTATAAGCAAGCCATCGCGCGGGGAAAAATCTTCCGCCTTGCAAGGAGCAATCAATGCACGCTGTCATCATGGCCGGCGGCCGGGGAACGAGATTTTGGCCGCGCAGCAGGGAACGCAAGCCCAAGCATTTACTGGACATTTTGAGCGAAAAGACGATCATTCAACAAACCGTGAACCGTATTCAGCGGCTCATTCCCCACGAAAATATTCTCATCGTCACCGGGAAAAAACACGCCCGCGACGTTATCCGCCAGCTGCCGGACATTCCCGAAAATAATATCATCATTGAACCCGAGGGGAAAAACACCGCCGCCTGCATCGGCCTGGCCGCCTTGCACATCCAAAAAAGAATGCCCGATGATGTTATGGTGGTTTTGCCTTCCGACCACGCCGTCGGCAATGTCCGGAAATACCTCTCGGTCATCGCCGCCGCCGCCAAAACCGCCGCCGAGGAAAACGCCCTGATCACCGTCGGCATCAAGCCGACCAGCATCCAGACGGGATTCGGTTACCTTGAACAGGAACCGCTCGGCCGGCAGATCGGCGATGAAAAGATTTTCCGCGTCCAATCCATCCGGGAAAAACCGGACTATGAAACGGCCGAAGCGCTGGTCGCAAAGGGAAATTTCTTCTGGAACAGCGGCATGTTCATCTGGAAAACCTCCGTGATCCTGAAAGAAATTCAGCGGTGGCTGCCGGAATTGCACCAAGGTCTGATGGAAATCCAATCGTCTCTCGGTTCGCCCGAAGAAAAAAAAACAGTGGCCCGCGTGTACAAGAAAATCGCATCCGTTTCCATTGACTACGGCGTGATGGAAAAAGCGACAAACGTCCTCATGTTGACGGGCGACTTCGACTGGAATGACGTCGGCAGTTGGGACGCCGTCTGGGACCTTTCGGAAAAAGATGCGCAAGGCAATGTCCATGCCGGCGGCAGCAAAATCCTCTTCGAGGACACGCAGGATTCTCTCGTGTACAGTCCGCACAAGCTGGTTGCCACGGTGGGCGTCAAAGATCTCATCGTTGTTGAAACCAAGGACGCCCTGCTGATCTGCCGCAGGGGCCGTTCCCAGGATGTGAAAAAAATCGTGGAGCGGCTGGAGAAAAAGGGTTGGAAACGCTTCCTGTAATCGTCATTTCAGAAAAACAGGCGCCCCCTCCACGGGATTGCCGCCCTGTTTCAGCTTCTGAACAATGACATCCACGGATGTCTGCTCATCGTCAAACGTAATCACAAGTCCATCCGGCCTCTCCAACCGATGCGCTTTCACGCCATCAATGCTTTTCAGGACAGTCCCTATCCTGCGGGCAGCCCCTCAAGCCGAACAACCGGGCACTTTCAGACGCACGATTTTTTCTCCCGCTGAAGCAAAAGTTGCAAAAGCAGCCAGCCAAAAACTCACTATCAGGATTATGAAAACCTTTTTCATGGCGTCTCCCTTTCGATTTTCTTCGGCAATCATAGCACCGGCCGAACTAAAAATGCAACCCCAATTTGCAATTGACAGGGACGGTGAAATTTGGGATAGGCGGTCCATAAAAAATATCGGAAACGACAGATGTCCAACCTGTTCAATGACGCATTCATTCTGGCTTCCGCCTCGCCGCGGAGGAGAGATCTGCTGCGTTGCGCCGGACTTAAATTCAAGACGATTCCGGCGGACGTTGACGAAGACTACCGGCCGGGAGAAAGCCCGCAGCGGCATGTCAAAAGACTGTCACAGGCCAAAGCGATGGCTGTCGCGCAAAAATATCCCCAGGCGTGGGTCTTGGGCGCCGATACCATTGTTGTTATTGACCAGGAAATTCTGGGCAAACCCGCCCACAAAGTCGAGGCGGAAAAAATGCTCAAGAAATTGAGCGGACGCGAACATCAGGTTTTAACCGGCTTCACGGTGGCGCAAAGCGCATCAAAGATCGTCCGCACAAAAGTGGTTCGGTCGTGGGTCCGCTTCAAGAACATCACGCCGGAAGAATTAGCATGGTACGTCCACAGCGACGAACCTTACGATAAGGCTGGGGGCTACGCGGCGCAGGGCAAGGGGGCTTATTTTATCCGCTCCATCCGGGGATCGTTTACGAATGTCATCGGCCTGCCCCTTTGCGAAACATTGGACGTTTTAAAAAATCTGGGACTCATCCATTTCGGTTGATCGTTATGCCGGTTGATATCATCGCAAACATTCAAACCCTTCGAGAAAGAATCGCCGCGGCGGCCCGCAGAGTCGGCCGCCCCGCCGATTCCGTCAAACTGCTTGCCGTCACCAAAACCGTTTTACCGGCGGCCATTCGGACGGCTATGGAAGCGGGCGTCACGGACTTCGGCGAAAACTATGTTCAGGAAGCCCGCGAAAAAATCCCGGTTCTGGGAAACAACGCTCGCTGGCATATGATCGGCCATCTGCAAACCAACAAGGCCAAGTACGCCGTCCAGCTGTTTGATTGGATTCATTCGGTGGACCGTCTGGAACTGGCGGTGGAATTAAACAGAAAGCTGGAAAAAGCCGGCAGAGCAATGAATATCCTGATCGAAGTCAACGTCAGCGGCGAGGAAACAAAAAACGGCGTACCGGCGGACAGGGCCTTGGATCTTATCAAAAGCATCGCGCCTCTGAAGCATCTGTGCGTGAAAGGCCTGATGACGATGGCGCCTTATTCGGACAATCCGGAAAACGCCCGCCCCTGTTTTGCCGCGTTGAGAAAGCTTCAACAGGACATCCTCCGAGAAGACATTGACGGCGTAGAGATGACGGAACTCTCCATGGGCATGACCGACGATTTCGAAGTGGCCATTGAGGAAGGAGCCACCATCGTCCGAATTGGTAGGGCGATTTTCGGCGAACGCCGTTATTGAAAAAACTCACCGGCCGCTGTTTGAGCGGCAGAGGCCCCGGCGTTAATTGACGAAATTATGCTTTGGTTTTTTATAGATTTTCAGGCAGGCATCCACCACATGAGGATCGTATTTTTCTCCGCGAAACATTGTGATCTCCTGGATAGCCGCATCCAGTCCTAACGCCGGCCGGTAGGGCCGGTAAGAGGCCATCGCGTCAATCACATCCGCCACGCCGATGATGCGGGCTTCTATAGCGATTTCATCCCCTTTCAATCCACGCGGATATCCGGTTCCGTTCATTCTTTCGTGATGTTGATAAATGACTTCCGCCACGGGGTAGGGGAACTCGATATTCACGAGAATATCATTGGCCACCTTGCAGTGATTTTTGATGATTTCTTTTTCGAGGTTGGTGAGCGCGCTGGGCTTGGTCAAGATCTCCGACGGCACGGATATTTTCCCGATGTCATGAAGCGTCGCCGCAATATGAATCAGCGCGATCTGGTCCTCCGACAGGTTCATCTCTTTGGCAATCTTACAGGAAAGTTTCGCCACCTGCTCCTCATGTCCCGATGTGTAAGGATCTCTGGTTTCCACAATCTTGGACAGGGTCTTCACGATACCGTCCAAGATAATCTGCGACTTTCGGTAACTTTCCTGCAGTTTTTCCGTCTGAATCAGCAAATCGTGTGTTTTTTCCTGAGCTCTTTTTTCCAAACTTCGGTTCAATTCCAGCAATTCCTCGTTTTTGATTTTAATCAATTCCACAAGTTTTTTGTTTTCCTGGAGCACTTCCACTTTGGAAACCGCCTGCCGGATATGGAGGAGAATCTCTTCTTCGTGCCACGGTTTGGTAAAATAAAGATGGACGCCGCCTTTGTTGATGGCGTCAATGATGGAATCGGAATCGGCGTAACCGGTCAGCAGAATGCGGACGGACTCCGGAGAAAGTTCCTTCGCCTGCGCGAAGAACTGAACGCCGCTCATCTCCGGCATTCTCTGGTCGGAAATAATCAGCGAATAGGGTTTTTTTGCCGTGCGCAGCTTATTCAAACCATCGAAGCCGTTGTTGACCGTGTGAACGTCATAATCTTCATCGGCGAGAATGCGTCGAAACGCGTTGAGAATGGCGTCTTCGTCATCAACGACCAAGATCGCATGCCTGGGTTTGAGATGTTCAGTCAGGGCCTAATCCTTCCCGACAAACGCTGTCATTCTAATTTCATTCGTGCCGCCTTTTAAGCATACTCCTTGCGCTCTGTCAAGCGTTTGTTTTCTTTTTTGAAATCTCTTTCACATTTTCCCCGTGTTTTGTTTTCTCCGGCCGCCAACGAAAAATCTCAGAAATCAACAACGACTTTTTTCAAAAACCGTCCGGTGACGGAATTTTCGTTTCGCGCCACGTCTTCAACCGTCCCCTGCGCCACAATTCGGCCGCCGCCCTCGCCGCCTTCGGGGCCGAGATCAATCACATAATCGGCGCATTTAATCACGTCCAGGTTATGTTCGATCACCACCAGCGTATTGCCCCGATCCACCAGCCTCATAAGGACCTCCAGCAGCTTTTGAATATCCGCGAAATGCAGACCGATGGTGGGCTCATCCAAAATGTAAAGCGTGTCGCGACTGGATTTTTTCCCCAATTCGCGGGCCAGTTTGATGCGCTGGGCCTCGCCGCCGGAAAGCGTCGTGGCCGGCTGCCCCAAATGAATGTAGTCCAGACCGACGTCGCTGAGCAATTGCAGGTGATGCCGTATCGGAGGAATGTTGGTGAAGAAATCCAGCGCCTGCTGAACCGTCATATCGAGCACATCGGCGATGCTCTTGTCCTTGTATTTGATGTCGAGCGTGTCCTGATTGAACCGTTGGCCGTGGCAAACATCACAGGTCACGTACACGTCGGGCAGAAAATGCATTTCGATTTTAATCAGGCCGTTTCCTTCGCACGCTTCGCACCGGCCGCCTTTGACGTTGAAGCTGAACCGCCCCGGCTTGTAGCCCCGCATCCGCGATTCGGGAAGATTGGTGAACAAATCGCGGATAAAAGAAAAGACCCCCGTGTAGGTGACCGGATTGGACCGGGGCGTCCGCCCGATAGGCTGCTGGTTGATCATGATCACCTTCTCGATGCCGCCCAAATCAACGACCTTTCGGATTTTGCCCATCGGGCCGTTGTATTGATGCAGGCGCCGCGCCAGCACCTTATAGAGGGTTTCAATGACCATGGTGCTTTTCCCGGATCCGGAAACGCCGGTGACCGCCGTGAAAAGCCCGACCGGAATTTGGATGTCGATATTCTTCAGGTTGTTTTCCGTGGCGCCTTCCAGAATAATGTACCGGCCGGCGGGCTCCCTTTTCCGCGTGGGCATTTCAATTCTGTCCTTCCCCGATAAATACCGGCCGGTGAGGGACGTCTCGCTTCGCAGAATCTCCCGCGGCGTTCCCTGAAAGACAACTTCTCCGCCTTCCATTCCGGCGCCCGGCCCCATGTCCACGACATAATCGCTGGCAAGAATCATGTCCGCGTCATGCTCCACGACCAGCACGGTGTTGCCCATGTCCCGCAACGTTTTTAAGGTGTCAATCAAGCGGAGATTATCCCGCTGGTGCAATCCGATGGTCGGCTCGTCCAAAACATACAAAACGCCCATGAGGCCCGACCCGATTTGCGTGGCCAGGCGGATGCGCTGGCTCTCCCCCCCTGACAAGGTGGAGGTTGATCTTTCCAGAGAGAGATAATCCATCCCGACATTCAGCAGAAACTTCAGGCGGCTTTTGATCTCCCGGATGATTCGATCCGTGATTTCTCTTTCCTGCGGCGACAGGGGGAGTTGCTCGAAGAAATCGAAACATTCCCGGATGGAGAGCCGGCAGAGATCATAGATGTTTTTCCCGCCGACGAAAACCGAAAGCGATTCTTTTTTCAAACGGGCGCCGCGGCACGTCTCGCAGGCGCTCAAATCAATGTAACGCATCAGGTCGTTGCGGACGGCGGCGGAAGCCGTTTCCCGCCAGCGCCGCTCCAGTTGTTTGATCACGCCCTCGAACGGCCGGTAGGCGAAATATCTTTTGTTGCCGCGGTCGTGATAGAATTTGACGGTCTCTTCGCCGGAGCCATAAAGCAAAACCCTCTGCACCCGCTGGGGCAATTTGTTAAAAGGCGTGTTGACATCGAAACCATAATGGGAGCTCAAAGCGTCCAGAAGATTGAAGAAGTAAACGGAGTGGCGTCCCGCCCACGGCGCGATGGCGCCCTCCCGCAGCGACAAACCGGGGTCGGGCACCACCAGGTATTCGGCAAAGCGCATGCAGGAGCCCAGGCCGTTACAGTCCGGGCAGGCGCCGTAAGGACTGTTGAAGGAAAACATCCGCGGCGCGAGGGCGGGCAGACTGACGCCGCATTCGACGCAGGCATATTTTTCGCTGAACAAGATCTCCCGGCCGTCATGGAAGACGATGCGGATCAGCCCGTCGGAGCGGCCGGAGGCGATTTCCAGCGAATCCCGCAGGCGCTTCCGGATTCCGTCCTTTAACACGAGTCGGTCCACCACCAGATCGATGTCATGCCGTTTATTCTTTTCGAGGGGGATGTCATCGGACAAATCACGCAGTTCCCCGTCAACGCGGACGCGCACGAAGCCTTCCTTCTGCAGTTTTTTCAATTCCTTTTGGAATTCTCCTTTTTTGCCGCGCACCAGCGGAGACAACACGCTGAAGGCGGTCCCCGGCGGCCAAGACAGGATGCTCTCCAAAATGCCGTCAATCGTCTGCGATTGGATTTCACGCCCGCAAACCGGACAATGACACACGCCGATCGCCGCATACAAGAGACGGAAATAGTCGTAGATTTCGGTGACGGTGCCGACGGTGGAGCGCGGATTGTGGCTGGCGGTGCGCTGCTCAATGGCGATGGCCGGAGACAGCCCTTCAATGGATTCCACATTCGGCTTATCCATCTGGCCGATGAACTGGCGCGCATAAGTGGACAGGGATTCCACGTACCGCCGCTGACCTTCGGCGTAAATGGTATCGAAGGCCAGCGAAGACTTGCCGGAGCCGCTCACCCCCGTGATCACCACGAATTGGTCCCGCGGAATGTCCAAGTGAATGTGTTTTAGATTATGCTGGGCGGCCCCCCGGATTTTGATCGCGTTCATTTTTTTTACAGTTTGATTTCAATGTGCGATTTGGACCGCACGGAAGCAATCCATTCTTCAAATTTGCTTTCGAGCTTCTCATCTTCGATTTTCGCCCTGATTTCCTCGCGAACCGCGGCGATCGGTTTTAAGCCGGCGCCTCTTTTATCCACCACTTGGATAATGTAAACGCCCATCTCGGAGACAATCACGGGGCTGACTTCGCCGACCGGCAAGCTGAAGGCGACCGCTTCCACTTCCGGGATGATCACGCCTTTTTCGATGAAACCCACATCGCCGCCTTGATTGGCGGCCGGTCCTTTGGAATATCTCGCCACGAGCAGATCAAACGGTTCCCCCTTGAGGATTCGGGTCCGCAGTGCTTCGGCTTCGTGTTTGACTTTTTCTTTCGCATTTTTGTCTGCGTTCTCGGGGAAAGGAAGCATCAGCTGCTTGATTCTCACGCTTTCTTTGCCCTCGTATTCACTGCGGTGTTTGTTGTAATAGGCGCCGATTTCCTCCTCCTTGACGATGACCTTCTCCTTGACCTCGCGCCGCAAAATCCGCATGCGGATCAGCTGCGACCGGATATCTTTTTTCACCGAGTCCAGAGATCCGCCTTCGCGGGCGATTTTTTTCAGAAAATCCTGCATACTGATTTTCTGCCTGTCCAGCATGTCCTGAAGAACATTCATCACGTCCTCATCCTTGACGGTGGCGCTGACGCCTGTTTTTTTCGCCTCCTGTTCGATGAGGATATTGTCGATCATCCGTTGCAGGAAAGCCTCCCGCGTCTGCCGGATGAACTGTTCCTTGTCCTGGCCCGGATAAGTCTTTTCAATGTTCTTCAGATAAGGCTCAAACGCCGTATTGAACTCGTAAAGCGTGATGACGTCATCGTTCACGACGGCGACGATTTTGTCCAAAACTTCGGCCGCGACCGGCGGCGACAAAAAAAGCAACACACAACCGATTCCCAAAACCCGTTTCAAAATTTTCACCTTGTTCCTCCTTGCAGGGCTACTTGTTCGGCGCGCCGAACATCCGCTTTTCGTATCTTTTAATCACCGCTTTTTTCTTCAGGGCCTCCAGCCAGACATTGAAAGCATCGTCTTCCTTCTGCATCCGTAGATCCGCCAGAACATCCTGTCGCGCTTCCTGAAAGCTTCTTGAACGGGCCGGCTGGTTTTCCACCACCTTGAAGATGTGATACCCGTAAGAACTCTTCACAATCGGACTGACGGTATTCACCTTCATCTTGAAAATGGTCCGATCCAGAGGTTCAGGCATCATCCATCGGGTCACAAATCCCAAGTCTCCCCCTTGCTTGGCTTCCGGCGCGATGGAAACCTCCGCCGCCACCTTCGCAAAATCTTCCCCCGCTTCCAGCCTCCGCCGGGCCGCTTCGGCCGACGCCATATCCCTCACCACGATTTGCAATACCCTGACCCGCGCCTCTGTTTTATAGTCATCCCGGTGACGGTTGTAGTAATCCTCCGCCTCGGCATCCGATATCGCGATTTTCGAATTGACGTCCGTCTCCACGAGTTTCTGAAGCAGCATTTCTTTCCGGAGCTGTTCTTTCCAGCTTTCGAAGTCGACTTTCTGCCGCTGAAAAAGATTCGTAAAATCTTCGCCGTAATCCCGCTTCATTTCCTCGATTTTATTCTCCAGCGCTTGATCGCTCACCGTGAGATGGAGCTCCTGCGCGCGCGAAAGCATGACTTTTTCGGCGATCATCCCGTCCAGCACTTCTTCCTCGAAGTGCCTTCGGTTTTCCGGCTGATTTAAAACCTCCTCGGGCACCAGATTTTCTTTCCGCTCCACCTCCCGCCGAAAATCATCCAAATAAATCTTCGAACCGTTCACGACGGCCACATAAGGTTTGGAAAGAAAATCAAATCGCTCGCAGGAAATCAAAAAACAGAAGGCCGCCAGGACAAAAAAACATTCCCTGACCCGGCGAGAACCCCGCGGAAAAATAAAACACGAATGATGTCGCGAATCGTTTTTCAACTTCATCCTCACAGGTTCTTATATCCTGCTTAAGAAGAATGAGCAAGCATCTTTAACAACCTATCCGCCTCGGCTAAAATCTCGTCTCCGGTGAGGGAGGGCGCCGGATAATACAATCTGAAATCGGGCGTGAAACGCCATCCTTTATTTTTCCCGCGCAAAAGAGCAATCATTTTCCCGGGCTCCACCGGAGAATCTTCCCGGAAGCCGATATAAAGATATTTTCCGTCGTAACCCATCTTTCGAACCCGAAACGGTTTGACACGGTTTCTCAGCTTGATCACCTTCAACAAATTGTCCACCAGGGACGGCGGCTCTCCGTAACAATCCCTCAACGCTTCGCGAATTCGGAAAATTTCCTCGTCATTCTGAGCCAGGGCTATTCTTTTATACCACACCAGCCGCTGATGAACGTCCGGCACGTACTCCTCCGGGATATAGGCGGAAAAGCCGAGTTGGATTTCCGGCAGAGGTTCTTCCTCCTCGATCTTTTCGCCTTTGATTTCCCGGATCGTCTTTTCCATCAGCTCCGTGTAGAGTTCATACCCCACGGCGGAAATGTGCCCCGATTGCGATACGCCCAAAAGATTGCCGCCGCCGCGGATTTCCAAATCGTTATAAGCGATGCGGAAACCGGAGCCGGGCTCCGACAATTCTTTAATAACCTGGAGCCTTTTCATCGCTTCGCGCGAAAGCATGGCGCCCTTGGGGAGCAAAAGATACGCGAAGGCCTCCTGATTGGAACGTCCCACGCGGCCCCGAATCTGATAGAGCTGCGCCAAGCCGAACTTTTCCGCCCGATTGATGATGATCGTGTTGGCCGTAGGAATGTCAAGGCCGGAACCGATAATGGTCGTGCAGACCAGCACGTCGCATTCCTGACGGATGAATGCGGCCATGGCCTTTTCAATGTCCGCCGGTCTCATCTGGCCGTGAACAATCCCCACACGGGCCTGCGGGACGAGTTTTTGCACCAGCCGGGCCATCGCGTAGATGGAACGCACCCGGTCATGAACGAAAAACACCTGCCCCCGGCGCGACAGCTCATTTTCGATGGCCGATCGAATCGCCTCCTCGCTGAATTCCAGGACATACGTCTTGACGGCCGTCCGGTCCTCCGGCGGCGTGTTGATGACGGACAAATCCCGGATGCCGACCAAAGAAAGATGCAGCGTGCGCGGAATGGGCGTCGCCGAAAGCGTGAGCACATCGACCAGCGTGCGCATCTTTTTGAGCTTTTCCTTGTGGGAAACGCCGAAACGCTGTTCCTCGTCAATAATCACCAAGCCCAGTTCCCTGAAGACCACATCCTTCTGCAAAAGCCGGTGCGTCCCCACGACGATGTCCACCCTCTGGCTCGCCAGGTCCTGCAGAATTTTCTTTTGTTCGGCGGCGCTTTTAAAACGGTTCAGCACCTCGACCCGCACGGGGAAGTCTCGAAACCGGCGGGCAAAGGTCTGGTAATGTTGTTCGGCGAGAATGGTCGTGGGAACTAAAACGGCGACTTGTTTGCCGTCCATCACGGCACGGAAAGCCGCGCGGATGGCCACCTCCGTCTTGCCGAATCCGGCGTCGCCGCAAACCAGTCTGTCCATGGGCTTGATGGCGTCCATATCCTGATGAACGTCTTCGATGGCTTTCAACTGATCCGGCGTCTCCTCAAACTCAAACGTCGAACAGAATTCCTCATAAATTCCGTCCGGCGGCGCGTAAGGTTTTCTTTCCAGAACTTCACGGGCCGCATAGACGGCAACCAGTTCCTCGGCGTATTCGCGCACCGATCGTCTCACCCGCTCCTTCGCCGCTTCCCATGATGTTCCACCCATCTTGTCCACTTTCGGCACGTAGCCGTCCGGCCCCACGTAACGCTGAATCCGATCCAGCGCGTTGACCGGAATATAGAGCTTGTCGGCGTCAGCGTACTCAATCGCCAGAAAGTCGTTTTCAATATTCCCGACCGAGATTTTCTTCAAGCCGCGATAAATGCCGATGCCGAAATCCTTATGCACGACAAAATCGCCCTCTTTCAATTCGCCGAAGGATTTGAGAAAATATCCTTCCCGGAACGGCCGACTCCGCCGACGGGGGGCCTTCTTGACAAAAATGTCTTCCTCGCTCAGGAAAACAAGCTTCATGGCCGGGAAAATAAAACCGGAGCCGATTTCCCCTTCCAGCAGAAACACCTGCGTTCCGTCGCCGTTCTGATTTATTTGTTCCCAGAGGTCCTCCTTCCCCTGCAAGATGAAAGAAGACAACCCCTTGGCCTCCAAAAGATGTTTCATTCTCTGGAGAGCTTCGGGCGTGGAACAGCAAAGAAAAATCATCATTCGCCGGGCGAGGCTCTCCCGGATCCAGTCGGCCGCCCAGCGCAGATGCGCTTCTTCCCGAATCTCTCCGGGGCGCAGTTCTCCCGCAAAGAGATATCGCTGCGTCTCCAGACGAACCGCGGCGGCTCCCTTTGGATGGTCCGAATCCAGAAAATCAAGGGAAATCGACTTCTTGCCTTCCATCAGACGGGCCACGGTTTCGGTATCCCAATAGGTCGTTTCCTTTTCCAGATAAAACTTGCCGCTGTTCTTCGTTTTGAAAAGGAGCTTGTCTAAGCGCCCGTGGACGTTCTCCATCGCCTGATGGACGCGGTGATACCCATCCAAAACAATCAAGGTATCGCCGGGCAAATAATCAAACAGCGAGGATAATTTGTCTGTGGAAAGTCCGCCGGCGTTATTATAGGTTTCGTAAAAAAGAGGCAAAAAAAGAGGATTCACGAAACCGGTCAGATTCTGGTTCAGCGTCTCCACAAACCGGTTGCGGGTTTCACGGGAAATCGACAGCTCATCAGCGCGGCGGCGGACATTGCGCACGGCCCGCTCAAGGGTGGATGAATTGATAAGGATTTCACGCGCCGGCGACAGGACAAAAGCCCCGATCTCATCCACCGAACGCTGGGAGCCGGGATCAAAGCGGCGGATCGATTCCACCTCATCCCCCGACATTTCGAGGCGCAGCGGAAGTTTTTCCGCGGGCGGGAAAACATCCACGATGTTGCCGCGGAAACTGAATTCGCCTTTTTCCTCGACCAAACCGATCTGCCGATAACCCGCGCTCATCAGCCGTTCACCGAAACGATCGCGGTCGATGACATCCTTGACCGAAACGATGCTGAGAGACTGCGTGAACACATCCAGCGGCATGACCTTCTGCATCAGCGCCTGAACGGAAGCGACGACAACGGCCTTCGGTCCGACCTGGAGTTCGGCCAGAACTTCCAGCCGCGCCAGTTCCTCTTCCCGCTGCAGGGCGAACATGTCCACGGTCAGAAAGTCCAGCGCCGGATAATGAAGCACCGCTTCGTTTCCCAGAAAAACTTTCAGATCGCGCGCAAACGCCGCGGCATCCTTTTCTTCCGCGCAAACAACCAGCAGGGGTCTATCCACCCCCCCATATAGCACCGACACGGCAAAGGCTCCCGCCGATCCCTGCAACCCGCCGATACTCAGATGCACCGCTCCGTCACGGATTTGCCGGATGATGTCTTCAAAGGGCTCAAAGCCTTTGATGATTTTTTGCGTAACGATCCTGCGCACGGTCAATCCTTTCAGCTTGATTTTCGCATTTTCCCAACACCAAAAACCATTCTGGGGACCAAAGACGCTTT